>Ga0209208_10000378_pt1 | contig 56569 bp, 50 predicted proteins | sample S1TSphfallax_3_FD_187694 | JGI IMG/M metagenome (GOLD analysis project Ga0209208, IMG submission 187694) | Host-associated microbial communities from peat moss isolated from Minnesota, USA - S1T2_Fd - Sphagnum fallax MG (SPAdes) (version 2) | ecosystem: Host-associated > Plants > Peat moss >... | reverse complement strand
ATCCCTTGGCCGTCGCCAGCGGCCAAGACCATGCCCGCGGAGATCCCGAAGCGCATTTTGCGCGGCTCGAGATTCGCGACGACCACGGTCAGCCGACCGACCAGCGTTGCCGGGTCGTAGGCGCTGCGAATGCCCGAGAAAATTTCGCGCTCGCCCGCGGCGCCGAGATCGACGCGCAGTTTGAGCAGCTTGTCGGATCCCGCGACGACCTCCGCGGCGACGATCTTCGCGACCCGTAAATCGATGCGCGCAAAATCCTCGATGCCGATGGCTGCGGCGATGGGGGCAGCCTCGCCGTTGACCGGCGCGGCCGGGGCGGCAGCCGAAGCAGGCGCAGCAGGCGCAGCGGGCGCAGCGGGCGCAGGTGCGACGGGTGCGACGGGTGCCGCAGCGCCCGCGGACGCGACAACCGGAGCACCGCCTTCGGGCGCCACCAAGCCTGCGACCGTCTTGGCGTCGAGGCGCATGGCAAGCGGCTCGTAAGCCGGAATCTCGGTGCCCAAGCGAGGCTGCGCGGCATCGGTCCAGCGCCACGGCGCCTCACCGAAGAATCGTTCGGACTTCGCCGCGATCTCGGGCAGCACCGGCTTGAGGTAAATCATCAAGGTTCGGAACAGATTCAAGCCCTGCGTGCAGACGGCGCGCACGGTATCCAACTGGTCGGGCTGCTTGGCGAGCGTCCAGGGCTTCTGCTGATCGATATACTGGTTCGCACGGTCGGCGAGCGCCATGATCTCGCGAATGGCGCTCGCGTAGTCGCGTGCCTCGTACGCGGCGGCGATGGACTCTCCGGCACCCGCAAAGGCCGCGAACAACTCGGCGTCCGCCAGTCGCTCCGCCAGGCGTCCCGCTCCTCCCTTGCTGATGAACCCCGCGCAGCGGCTCGCGATATTGACGAGTTTGCCGACGATCTCCGAGTTGATGCGCGTCGTGAACTCATCAAGGCTCATGTCGATGTCGTCGATGCTGGGCCCGAGCTTGGCCGCAAAGTAGTAGCGCAGGAATTCGGGCGAGAATCCGTCGAGATAACGCCGCGCCGTGATGAAGGTTCCGCGCGATTTGGACATTTTCTGACCATTGATCGTCAGGAATCCGTGTGCGTGCACGCCGGTCGGCCGACGCTTCCCGGCGCCTTGGAGCACCGCGGGCCAGAACAAGGCATGGAAATACAGGATGTCCTTGCCGATGAAATGGTGCAGTTCGGCACTTGAATCGAGATCGAAAAAATCGTCGAACCGCAAGCCGGTCCGCTTGCAGAGCTGGGTGAAGCTGCCGAGATAGCCGATCGGCGCATCGAACCAGACATAGAAATATTTTCCGGGGGCATCCGGGATCTCGAAACCGAAATAAGGGGCATCCCGCGAGATGTCCCAGTCCTTGAGACCCTGGGAAAACCATTCTTCGAGCTTATGGGCGACATTGCTTTGTACCGCGCCGCTCGACACCCAGCTCTTGAGGTCTTGTTCGAAGCTGCTCAGGCGGAAAAAGAAATGTTCGGACTCGCGCTCCACCGGCGTCGTGCCGCTGATCACCGAGATGGGATTCTTCAAATCCGAGGGCGAATAGGTCGCGCCGCAGATCTCGCAGGAGTCGCCGTATTGATCCGCCGACCCGCAATTCGGACAGGTGCCCTTGACGTAGCGATCGGGCAAAAACATTTTCGCCTCGGCATCGTAGGCCTGACGCACGCTGCGCTGTGCGATATGCCCCGCCTCGCGCAGGTAGAGATACATCGCGTTGCAGATTTCATGGGTCTCCGCGGAGTGCGTCGAGCCGTAATTGTCGACGCTGATGAGCATGTCGGCGAAATCGCGCGCGTGCTCGAGATTGATGCGCGCGATCAGCGTCTCGGGCGCGATACCTTCGGACTGCGCCTTGAGCATGATCGGCGTGCCGTGCGTGTCGTCGGCGCATACATAATGGCATTCATGCCCGCGCAGCCTCTGAAACCGCACCCAAATGTCCGTCTGCACGACTTCGAGCAAGTGGCCGAGGTGCAGGGGTCCATTGGCGTAGGGTAGGGCGCTGGTGACGAGTATGCGGCGTGGCGTGGTCATAGCCGCAAATTATGCCACCGAAGTATCGCGGGCTAGGAGGCTTCTTTGTATTGTTCGAAGCGCGACTTGTTGATGGCCTTCTTGTAGGCCTCCTTGCCGGAAATCTCGCGCCGCTCCAGCAACTGCAGGATCGCCGAGTCCATCGTGCGCATGCCGAGCGCCGAGCTGGTCATCATGGCGTTTTCCAGCTGGTCCATCTTGCCCTGACGAATCAGGTTGGAAACCGCCGGCGTATTGACGAGGACTTCCAGCGCCGCGACGCGGCCGTTCTTGTCGGCGCGCGGAATCAATTGTTGCGACACGACTCCGCGCAAGCTCGTCGAGAGCATGGTGCGGACGTGAGGTTGTTTGTCCGACGGAAATGCGTTGACCATCCGGTCGACGGTCGCGGCCGCACCGTTCGTGTGCAAGGTGCCCATCACGAGGATGCCGGTTTCCGCCGCTGTCACCGCGATGCTCATGGTCTCGAGGTCGCGTAACTCGCCGACCAGGATCACATCAGGATCTTCGCGCAAGGCGGAGTGCAGCGCTGCGGAAAACGACGGTGCATGCACGCCGATCTCCCGCTGGCTGATCAGGCAGTTCTTGCGTTTGTGCACGAACTCGATCGGATCCTCGATGGTCAGGATATGGCCTTTCTCGCGCGTGTTGATGTCGTCGATCAGGGCCGCCAGCGTCGTCGACTTGCCGGAACCTGTCTTGCCCGTGACCAGGATCAAGCCGTTGCTCGCGCGGCTCAGCTGCCGCACGGCCGGCGGCAGATTCAATTCTTCAGCCGTCTTCGCTTTCGAGGGGATGGCGCGAAAAACCGCTCCCATGCCGTTCAGCTGACGCATGACGTTGCAGCGAAACCGGGCGACGTCGGGAATGCTGTACGCAAAGTCCGTGCCGTCTTTTTCCTCGAAGCGCTCGCGCGCGAGTTTCGGCATGATCTCGTACAGGGTCTCTTTGACCATCTCCGCGTTGAGCGGCTCGGGGCTCATCGGTGTGATCTCGCCGTACAGGCGAATGCGGGCCGGATCGCCGGCGAGAAAGTGCAGATCCGAGCCCTTGCGTTCCAGGACTTGCAACAAATAGCGGTCGATCGCGGCCATTGCTCGCTGCCTCTAGGACCCGGCGGCTTCGGCGGTCGGCAGACCGCTCATATCGGTCGTGAAGCGTTGGAACTGCTTCTTGTCCGACGCATAGGCATACGCGTCGTCGGGATCGACCTCTTTGGACGTGACCGCCTGCAGCAGGGCCTGGTCGAGCAGCTGCATGCCGTATTCCTTGCCCATCTGCAGCTGGCTCGGGATCTGGTGCGACTGGTCAGTCATGATCAATTTCGCGATCGCCTTGGTCACGACCAGGACTTCGCAGATCGCGCGGCGCGCCCGCTGGTCCGGGCTCTTGACGAGCACTTGAGTGATGACGGCGATCAGGCTCTGCGACAGAAACGCCTTGGTCTGCTCGCGTTCCTCGGCCGGCATCGAATCGATGATGCGATCGATGGTCTTGGTGGCGCTGTTCGTGTGCAAGGTGCCGAGGACGAGATGGCCGGTTTCCGCGGCCGTCATCGCCATCGAAATCGTCTCCGCATCGCGCATTTCGCCGACCAAGATCACATCCGGATCCTCACGCATCGCGGCGCGCACGCCCTCGGCGAAAGTCGGCAGATGCGTGCCGAGTTCGCGTTGGATCACCTGGCTGGTCTTGCTGCGATGAACGAATTCGATCGGGTCTTCGAGGCTGATGATGTTGAGCGCGCGCGTCGAGTTCAGATGGTCGATCATCGCGGCGAGCGTCGTCGATTTGCCGGTTCCGGTCGCTCCGGTGACCAGGATCATGCCCTGGTGGTAGTCGCATAATTTACGCACGATCGGTGGCAGATTCAGCTGATCGATGGTCGGCATCTTGGTCGGAATGGTCCGAAATACGGCCCCTATGCCGGTTTCTTTGCGGAACACATTGGCGCGAAAGCGGCCGCCGTCGCTGGAAACATAGGCGAAATCGAGATCCTGACCGGTCTTCAGGGTTGCGGCTTGCGACTGGGTGAGCACTTCGGTGATGTAGCTCTCGAGCTCAGCTTCGCCCAGTTCGCGAAACTTGATGGGTACGAGGTCGCCATGCATACGTAGCATCGGCGGAACGCCGACGGCGAGGTGCAGGTCCGAGCACCCTTGTGCCGTGCCGAGCTTGAGGAAAGCGTCGATTCTGGCCATAAGGGCTAAGGCTACCCGTAACCGGTTGGATTATCGAGTTTTTGTGCCATCGCGCGCCATAAACGTGAGATGCGTCAAGGATGCGGGCCGTGCGCCCCGGCACCTGTCGTCACGCGGCTACAAAAACCGCTCCAGGGCGAGACGCATCTCGTCCATGCTTTGCGCCCTTTTAGCCTTGTCCAGCGACATGCTCTTGAGCACCAAATCGTTGAGTTCGCGCGGCAACTCCTTGTTGATGTCGATCGGCGGTCGCGCCTTGCCCTGCACGTGCTGGTACATCACGGACATATGATCGCCGCGCGAGTAGGGCGGCACGCCGCAAAACATCTCGTACAGAATGACGCCGAGGCTGTAGATGTCGGCGCGCTCGTCGACCTTCTTGCCGAGGATTTGCTCGGGCGCCATGTACTTTGGCGAGCCGATCACGTACCCGGTCTTCGTGAGCTGGGTATCGCCCTGGCTTTGCGCCGCCGCGACGCCGAAGTCGACGATCTTGAGCAGTCCCTCATTGTTGATCAAGACGTTGGCGGGCTTCAAATCGCGATGGACGATACCGGCCTGATGCGCGACCGCCATGCCAGTGGCGATGTCGATCCCGAACTTGATGGCGCGTTTCAGAGGGACCGGCTTCTCGTTGATGATTTCCCCGCCCAGGGTGTGCGATGGAAAGTACTCCATCGAGATCGCATAGCTGCCGCGGATGTACAAGAAGTCGTAGATGCGAATGACGTTCTTGTGCGTGATCTTGCGGCTGTAGCGCAATTCGTGCACGAAGCGTTTCATCATTTCTTCGTCGGTCGACACGTTCGTATTCAAGAACTTCAAGATCAGGCGCTCTTCGACGATCGTGTCTTCCATCAACAACACGGTGCCGAACGCGCCCTTGCCGATTTTCTCGATGTATTTGTAACGACCCTCGATGATGTCGCCCGGCTGCAGCGTCGCGATGTCGAGTTTGCTCGCCTGCGCCTCTTGCTGGCGCACGATGCTCGACAGCTCCTGATTGTCCATCAGCAGCGTCTTGCTGGTCGCTTGCATCTTCGCGGCACGCTGATTGGCTGCGATCTGCTGCGTCGAGAAGCGATTCTCGAGCTCCTGCATCGCGCGTTCGACGGCGTTTGCGAGCGAGACCTCGCTCGTGTCGCCCGCAGCCCGCAATTGCACGCGGATCGTGTTCGCGCGCTTCTCGTCGGCGAGCCGCGCCAGGGCCGTGACCGCCTCGACTTTGACGTCGGTTTCCGGTCTCTGCAGCATCGTCAACAGATTGCCGATGATCCTTTGGTCGCCAACCTTGCCGAGCGCGCGAACAACGGTCGGCAGCGCCTTGCTTTCCACGCTGCCGAGCATCTCGACCAGCCGCGGTATGGATTTCGTGCTGCCGATTTCGGCGAGCGCGTCGACCGCGCGTTCGCTGACCCACCAATCCTTGTCCTTGGTCGCCTCGATCAACTGGGCGACCGCGCGCTCATCCTTGGTTTGATTGAGGATTTCTATGGCCGCGCGCCGGATGTCCTGATTTTCGTCGCGGATCAGTTCCAACACGGCGTCGACGACGCGCGGGCCGCCGATCTTGCCGAGCGCGTCGGCGGCGCGTGTCCGCACCCACCAATCGCTGTCGGCAATGACTTGCAGCAGGTACTTGACGGATTTGGCGTTGCCGACCGAGTTTAAGACCTCGACGGCCGCGCGGCGCGCGTATTCGTTCTCGTCTTTGAGGACCTCGACGAGATGCTTGATCGTGTCCGGATGGTTGGCGCGCACGACGACGTCGACGGCCTTGTTTTGAACCTCGATCTCCGGGTCGCGCAGCATATTGCACAGCAAGCCGATGTCGAACGGTCCGTCCATGCGCGCGAGCGCCGAGAGTGCCGCCGACCGGATGAACTTGTTGTTGTCCTTGAGTTGCTTCTGAATCGCCTCCTGGACCTTCGGCGTGTTGAAACGACCCAGCACGTTGATGATGTGCATGCGCGCAACGGCGTCCTTGCCCTCGATGCGCGAGAGCAGATCGTCGACCGACGACTCGTCGGCGATCTCACCGATGATCTTGAACAAGCCTGTACGTTCGTTCGCCTCCTGGGTGTAGGCGGCCTGCAGCAGCTCGCGTACCGTAAAACGCGTTTTCTGCGCGCTGATGACGTCGAGGATCGCCTGCTTGGGCAGGCTGGGTTTCGTCAGTGCGTCGAGCAGGGCATTCGTCGGGTAACTGCGGCTCGACGCAAGCGCCCAGGCAATGCCGGCAACGGCGCGACCGTTGGATTCCGCCATGATCTTCAGCACCTCGGGCAGCGTCTTCGCATCGATGAGTTTCGCGAGCGCCTCGACATAGGCAAGCGTTTCGCGCTTGTCCGACGTCGTCAGCGCGGCAACCAGGGGCTCAATAGCGCTGGGGCCAAGGCCGACCAGTTTGGTCAAAGCTTTCTGGGCCTCGGGCCCCGCGGGGTTGCCGCTCGCTTTGACCTCGGCAAGTAGCCTGTCGGCACGGTAGTTTGAAAAGAAACTCATTCGGTGCCTTCACGTTGCACGTCTGAATTATGCCACACCGCAGGCGCTTGTCGGCTCGCTGCGGTACAATCCCGGCCGCCATGAGTCAAGCTGCCGCTGCGGAATCCACCATACGCGAGTCTTTGGGTGCGTACATTGATCCCTATCTGGGAATCAGCCTGGGCGACGCGAAAGCGATTGTTTCGGTCACGTGTCACGAGGACGTTGTATCCGTTGCGCTTGAATTTGGCTTTCCCTGCGCCGATTATTCTTCGGAACTGCTGCCCGCCTTGACCGAACACCTCGCGCCCGTGCTCAATGGGTGCTCGCTGTCGCTGACCCTGCATAGCCGGGTGGTGGCGCACGCGGTCCAAAAGACCCTGCAGCCGCTCGCCGGCGTCAAGAATATCGTAGCCGTTGCTTCCGGCAAAGGCGGTGTCGGTAAGTCGACCACGGCGGCGAACCTGGCGCTCGCCTGGTCGGTCCAGGGGGCAAAGGTGGGTCTCTTGGATGCCGATATTTACGGGCCCAGCCAGCCACTCATGATGGGTTTGGCCGGCCAGAAGCCCACCAGTGCCGATGGCAAGCATTTGACACCCCTGCGCGCCCATGGCGTCGCGGTCATGTCGATCGGATTCATGATCGATGCCGAGCAGCCCATGGTGTGGCGCGGCCCCATGGCGACCCAGGCGCTGACCCAATTGCTCGGCGACACCGAGTGGGGGGAGCTGGATTACCTCGTGATCGACATGCCGCCCGGGACCGGCGACATTCAATTGACGCTCGCGCAACGCGTGCCCGTGAGTGGCGCCGTGATCGTCACGACGCCCCAGGACATCGCTCTGCTCGATGCACGCAAGGGTCTGAAGATGTTTGAAAAGGTCGCGGTGCGCGTGCTCGGCGTCGTGGAGAATATGAGCGCGCATGTCTGTCAAAATTGCGGCCACGTGGAACACGTGTTCGGCAGCGGCGGTGGCGCGCGCATGGCAGCCGAATACGGCGTGCACCTGCTGGGCGAACTGCCTCTCGATATCCGCATCCGCGAGGATGCCGACGGGGGCATGCCCACCGTGATTGCCGAACCCGCAAGCCCGCGCGCCGACGTCTACTTCCGCATGGCTCGGCGCACCGCCGCCCGTTTGTCGGTGCTGAACAAGGACTACAGCAAAATCTTCCCGAAAATCACCGTCGAGTCGACTTAAAGATGAGCATCAAGAGCGATCGTTGGATCCGGCGCATGGCCGCCGAACACGGCATGATCGAGCCGTTCTCGGCGCAACAAGTGCGGCTGTCGGACGGTCAAAAAATCGTCTCGTACGGCACCTCGAGCTACGGCTACGACGTGCGCTGTGCCAAGGAATTCAAGATCTTCACGAACATCAACTCGACGATCGTGGATCCGAAGAATTTCGACGAGAAATCCTTCGTCGATTTCTCCGGGTCGGTCTGCATCATCCCGCCGAATTCGTTTGCGCTCGCGCGCACGGTCGAGTTCTTCCGCATTCCGCGCAACGTGCTGACGGTTTGCCTCGGCAAGTCCACCTATGCCCGCTGCGGCATCATCGTCAACGTCACGCCGCTCGAGCCCGAATGGGAGGGGCACGTGACTTTGGAGTTTTCCAACACGACGCCGCTGCCGGCGAAGATCTACGCCGACGAAGGCGTGGCGCAAATGCTGTTTTTCGAATCGGACGAGGTCTGCGAAACCTCTTATCGGGATCGGGCCGGAAAATACCAGGGCCAGCGTGGCGTGACCCTCCCGAAAGCCTGAACCTGCGACACGCGTAACCCGCCGGCCGGCGCGGAGCCGCGACCGGTTCAGCGCTGCAGCGATTGAATGCGCATCGCAAATTCCAGTTTGCCGTCCCGCGTTCGTTCCGCTTGGACCGGCACGTAGCCGAGCGACGGCGCGAACCACATGCGCAGGATGCGGTTATTGCCGGTGCGCTGGCTCGCGACGACGACCGTGTCCAACTCGCCTAGCTCCGTATGCAATCGCACCGTGCCCTCATTGGTGTAGTTGAATTCCTTGATCTCGTCCTGGTCGATGATCTGGAACGTCGGCGATAGCTTGCCGCGCTGAAGTTCCAGCATGATCTCGATCTGGATCGACATGACGTCCTGAGTGCCCTCTTTGAGCGCGAGGTCGACCGGTCTCTTGTCGAATACGCCGCGCACCCGGCCCGCCTCCCAGTCGAACGCGAGATCGCCGGAAGAGGAGCCGTCGTCACCGTGGTACTTGAGCGGGCGCGCGTGCTGGTTGTCCACGCTCAACCAACTCTTTTGCGTCACCGGATTGCTGTAGACGATCTTGAAGATGCCGCGGGCCGTGATCGTCCAGGTGTATGCGTAGTGGTTCGGCTCCGAATCGGCCTGCAGCTTCAAGTCGCTGGTGCCGACCGTGATGCTCTTCCAATACGCATCGTAATGCGCGGAGAACGGTTCGATGCCGCCGTCGGCCGCGGCCGCTGCGTTGCCCGCTCCCAGGATCAAGGCCGCTGCCGCGGCTGTCATCGCGACAATGCGACTCAAACGACTGTTTCCGTCGACATAAATCTCCTTCAAGCAGTTGCGCCGTCGCCGAGCAGCACCGGTGCCAGCAGCGGCAGGCCCTCGAGCCACGCGCCGCCGTGCCGGTGCTGCAGGCGCCCCTCGCAGAACCAGCGTACCGCGAGCGGATAAATCTGATGTTCCAAACCCTGGACGCGCGCAGCGAGTCCCGATTCGTCCTCGCCGTCTTGAACCCTGAGTCGACCTTGCACGATCAGCGGTCCCGCGTCGAGATCTGCGGTGACGAAATGCACGGTTGCGCCGTGCAGGCGCTCGCCCGCCGCAAGCACGCGTCGATGGGTATGCAGTCCGGGATAGGCGGGCAGCAGCGACGGATGGATGTTCAGAATGCGTCCGGCAAAACGCGCGACGAATTCGGCGGAGAGGATCCGCATGAAGCCCGCGAGCACGATCAGGGCGGGATTGCTTTGCTCGATGGCATCGGCGAGCGCCGTATCGTAACGGTGTCGGTCCGCGAATTGCGTCGGGACCAGGACCTCGGCCGGTACCTGCGCCTCATCGGCGAGCGCGATGCCGCCGGCCGCCGGATTGTCCGTGAAGACCTTGATGACCGAGAAGCAGCTATCCGGGTTGCGGCTGCATTCCAGCAAACGACGCAAATTGCTGCCGCGACCGGAAATGAGCACGACGATCGGTCGCCGCGCCGCCCGCATGGTCACGCGATTACGACACCGCGGGTGCCATGTTGCACCTCGCCGATGACGCTCGCCTCCTGGCCCGACGCCGCCAGCGTCTCGAGCGCCAATTGCACGTCCTGGGCAGCGACTTGCACGGTCATACCGATGCCGCAGTTGAACACGCGCGCCATCTCCGCATCCGTGACGTTGCCGTTCGCCTGCAGCCAATCGAACACCGGCTGTCTCGGCCAGGCGCGTCGATCGATGATCACTTCGAGCCCCTCTGGGATCACGCGCGGAATATTGTCGACGAGACCGCCGCCGGTGATGTGCGCAAGGCCGTGCACGGGCACCGTACGGATCAGCTGCAACAGCGGTTTGACGTAGATGCGCGTCGGGGCCATCAGCCGGTCGATCAAAGCGACCCCCTCGAGCGGTGTGTCGAGCGCGGGTCTCGCGATTTGCAGGATTTTGCGGATCAGGGAGAAGCCGTTCGAATGCGGTCCGGAGGAGGGCAACCCTAGGACCACGTCGCCGGCGGCCGTCTTCGTGCCGTCGATGATCGCATCCTTCTCGACGATGCCGACACAGAAACCGGCGAGATCGTAGTCGTCGCCGTGGTACATGCCGGGCATTTCCGCGGTTTCGCCGCCCACGAGCGCGCAACCGGCTTGCACGCAGCCCTCGACGATGCCTCGTATCAGGCGTTCGCCGATGTCTACGACCAGCTTGCCGGTCGCGAAGTAATCGAGAAAAAACAAGGGCTCCGCACCCTGGACGACGACGTCGTTGACGCACATGGCGACCAAGTCGATGCCGACCGTGTCGTGGCGGCCGGTGTCGATCGCGAGACGCAGCTTCGTGCCGACTCCGTCGGTTCCCGAGACGAGAACGGGGCGCCGATAGCGATCGAGCGGGACTTCGACCAGGGCACCGAAGCCGCCGATGCCGCCCAGCACCTCACTGCGCATCGAGCGGCGCACATGGGGCTTGATGCGCTCGACCAGCTCTTCGCCCGCATCGATGTCGACGCCGGCGTCCCGATAACTTACCGACGCTCGCTCAATCATGAGGTTCCTTCATACAGCGGATGCCCCGACACGGCGGGCGGCCCAGCTGTGGTATTTTACACGACCGAATGGGGACTGCCGCGCCATCACACCATGACATACCAACATCGCGCCGACCGGACTGAGCTCCGAGGGTTGCTTGCCGCTGTATGCCTGTTGTTCGGGCTCTTGCTGGGTGGCGGCTTTGCCGCTGCGGCGACGCGCGCCGAGCTGTGGCAGGCCACGGCGCCGCTGACCGACCGTTCCGATGCCTCTTATGGACGGGCGTTTCAAGACGCATTGAAAACCGTGCTGGTGCGCGTCACGGGCCGGCGCTCGGCGGCCGCCGATCCCGCCTTGAGTCCGCTCGTCAGCCAGGCCCGGCGCTACGTACAGCAATTCCATCCGACCGCAGATGGCCAAGTGTCGGTGGCCTTCGACGGCACGGCGCTGGAGCGCTGGCTCGCGCAGAACGATCAACCGTTTTGGGGTGGCGAGCGGCCCCTGACCTTCGTCTGGCTGGGCGAGGAGGCTGGGCCGCAAACCGGTACGGTGGTGACGCGGGATAGCACCTCGGATCTCAAAGAGGCGCTCGAGGCGCAGGCCGCGGCACGTGGCATTCAGCTGCTCTGGCCGACCGCGGCCGATTTACAGGCCAATCACATCGATTTTGCGGCGCTCGGTTCCACGCCCGCGAGCACGCTTGCCGAGCTTGGGCGCCATTTGGGCGGTGAGGGCGTGCTGGTCGGACGCGCCAGCAATGCGACCGCGAACGCGAACCTGCGCTGGACCTACGTATTTCAAGATCACAGCAACGAATTTTCGGGGACGCTCGAGGGCGTGGACCGCGCGGCCGATACCTACGCCTCCGCGCTGGCGACGAGCGGCAATTCTGTGCCCATCGCCATCGAAGTCGCGGGCATCGGCGACGTCAAGGACTATGCCGGCGTGCAGACTTACCTGGAGTCGCTCTCGTTCGTCTCGCATGTGGGTGTCGAAGCGCTGCACGGTGACTCGGTGCGTTTTGCCCTGCTCGCGCGCGGCGGCGCCGCCACCTTGCAGCGAGCACTCGCCCTGCGTGGTCCGCTGGTCCCCCTCGCCACGGACGACACGGGCCTGCTGCGCTTTCAGCTGCGCCGCTGACGTGGCGGCTGTCCCGTGTCTGTCTCGCTGCGTCAACTGCCCAACCTGATCAGCTTGGCGCGGATCCTGTTGATCGCGCCGATAGCGGTCGCGCTGATGCACGACAACTTGGTCATGACGCTCGCGCTGTTTGCCCTCGCCGCGGTCTCCGACGGCGCCGATGGCTGGCTCGCAAAGCAGTTTGGGTGGCAGACGGAGTTGGGCGCGATCCTTGATCCGGCTGCCGACAAGCTGTTGTTGACGACCGTCTTCGTGACCCTCGCGTTTCTCGGTGCAATCCCGATCTGGCTCATGGTGGCCGCAATCTCGCGCGATCTCGTCATCGTGCTGGGCGCGATCGCCTATCGCGTTTATTGCGGTCCTCTGCAGATTCGGCCCAGCGTGATCAGCAAACTCAATACGGTGGGTCAACTCCTGTTCGTCGCGAGCGTGATCGCGGCGCGCCGGTTCGCGGCGCCGCCCGCCTGGGTAATCACGGCCTTGGGAGCGTTTGTGCTGCTCACAGTAGTCATCAGCGGGCTCGACTACGTCCTCAGGTTTGCGCAGCGCGGCGTGCAAATCCGCCGCCTGCAGGGTGCGGGCGCCGCATCCTTGCGAGGCTCGCCGTGAAGCAACTCGCGCTCGGTGTGAAGCTGCGCGCCGACGCGGTATTCGGCAGCTATGCGGCGGGCAGCAATGCAGAGATCGTCGCAGCGCTGCGCCGCGACGCCTCGGCGCCGGTCTGGGTTTGGGGGGCTTGCGGCACCGGCAAGACCCATTTGCTGCAGGCGATCTGCGCCGAAGTCGGCGCGACGAGCGCCTATTTTCCCTTGGGGCGAGATCTGGGTCTGCCGCCTGAAGCGCTGCAGGGCTTCGAGGCGCGACGCGTGCTGTGCCTGGATGACGCCGAGGCGGTCGCCGGCGATCTCGCCTGGGAACGAGCCCTGTTCCGCTTGTTCAACGAGGCGGCCGATTTTGGTACACGGCTGGTGTTTGCCGCGCATGCAGCGCCGCGCAACATTGCCTGGAGTCTAGAGGACTGGAAATCGCGCGCCTCGGCCTGCGAGGTCTATCAGTTGCGCGAGCTCGACGAGGAGGGTCGCATCGAGGCGCTGCGGCTGCGCGCGGCACAACGCGGACTGCAGTTGCCGCGCGAGACCGCCGAATATTTGTTGAAGCGCGTGCCGCGGGATCTGCCGTCGCTGCTCGACATGCTGGACGCCTTGGACGACGCCTCTCTGGCCGCACAGCGTCGCCTCACGATCCCGTTCATCCGGGCTGCGTTCGAGAAACCCGCAGAAACGCAACCATAGCGCAGAACCACGCGAATACCAGCAGCAGGCTGACTCCGGCAACCCAGCGCGCGCGCGGATTGACGAGCAGTTCCGTCATCGAAAACATCAAGTAAGGAACGGCGAACAGGGTCGCCCAAGCATAGGTGTAACGGCTGCCGCGCAGCAGTCCGCGCAGGGGCGCCAACAGCGGCAAGGCCGCGAGCACGCAGAGCAGCCAGGGGTAACCAACCAGGATCCAGCCCAGCAAGCTCAACACGACGGCGCCCCACAGCCAGAGAGTCAGGCGGCGCGCGTGGCCGACATTGGGGCCCGGTGTTGCCTTAAGCATTGCGGCCCAGGCGAGCTGCCAGCGTTGCAACGCGCCGACCGAGAGCCTGCGCGAGGTCGCGCTCGATAGCCGATAGTTGGCCGGGTCCGCTCACGGCGGCGACGTGGCTCGCGCCGTAAGGCGTGCCACCGGCACGTGTGTCGCCGAGTCCGCTTTCGGTGAACGGCAGGCCGACCAGCACCATGCCGTGATGCAGTAGCGGCAGCATCATGCTGAGCAGCGTCGACTCCTGGCCGCCGTGCATGGTTTGCGTCGATGTGAATACCGCCGCCGGTTTGCCGCAGAGCGCGCCCGTGAGCCACAGAGCGCTCGTGCCGTCGAGAAAAAACTTCAGCGGCGCCGCCATATTGCCGAAGCGCGTCGGACTGCCGAGCACGAGTCCGGCGCATTCGGCCAGATCTTCATGGCTCGCAAACGGCGGACCCTGTTCCGGAACGTCTGCCTGGAGCACGGTCGTCGTCGCGCTGACGGCGGGGACCGTGCGCAGGCGCGCGCGCATATCGGGGACGCTTTCGATGCCGCGGCAGACTTGCCGCGCCAGGGCAGCTGTCCCGCCTTGGCGAGAATAATACAGAACTAGAATTTCGCTCATCGTTGCGTCTCTCGGGTTCTTGCGCTGGATTCATGGCTCATGCGGCGCCGGCGCAACGGATTATCGTCCATTTCGCCGGTATTTAATTGGCGCCGTGTTTGACGCCCTCAGCCGCTGTTGCTAGTGTCGTCGGCTGTCATGAAACGTTCGCTTACCCTTTTTGTGGCCCTTGTCTGGCTCGCCGGCTGCGGCGGTGCTCCAGTGCAGGAGATGAGCGACGCGCGTCAGGCGATCGCCGCCGCCCGCGTTGCCGGAGCTGCGCAGCGCGCGCCCACCGATTTCGATGCGGCGCAAGCGGCGATCGCGCGCGCCGAGACGCATTTGCAAGCACAGGAATATACGCGAGCCCGCCTGGCCGCGCTGGAAGCCAAGCACCGAGCGGCGGTCGCGCTCGCGAATGCCGAGAAAGCCGGTCCGCCGGTCGTCGATCCTCCGCATTAGCGCGGCGTCGGTTCTCAATACCGCCAGGATTTCTGCCAGCGCGACATGATCAGCGCCGGGTAGGCGCTGCGGCCGGCGCTGCCGTTGTAACGCGCCAGGGCGCGCGTCCAATCGTTGTGCTCCGCGCGCAGGTAATAACGCAAGATTTCGCATCCCATCCGAATATTCGGTCCCGTGCGCACCAGCTGGTTGCGCATGCCGAGCTGGGTCGGCCAAAACGGCATCACTTGCATGAGTCCGACCGCTCCCGCGCGCGAGACCGCCCACGGGTCGAAGCGACTCTCGACTTCGATCAAGGCGAGAATCAAATCCGGCGGCATTTGCAGGTCCGGATCGCGCTTCGCTTCGCAGTAGACATGATCGAGGATATCGACGCGCTCGTCGTAGGACGCAACGAACTGGCGTAAGCGCGGCTCCATCGCCTTGTGCCAAACCTCAGCCTCGTAGCGGTCGCTGAAACAATCAGCGCTCGTGACGATCCGTTGCAGCAGTTCTTTGAGTTCGGGCTCGTGCTGCTCGACGGCCTGCGCAGGGGTGAGTTGCGACGCGACGGCGAACACGAGAGCCAAGCTGAGGGCCCATCGCATCCGCCGTTTTCGCCGCATGCGCGCCGCCCCCTCAGTCCGGTCGTGGCGTCTGCACGTGGCTGATCGCGGCGTCGATCGGGATCTCGGTCGCTGCCGTGTCCTTGCGGTGACGGTATTCGAGCACGCCGGCGGCCAGTCCGCGGTCGCCGATCACGAGCCGATGCGGAATACCCATGAGCTCCGAATCCGCGAATTTGACGCCGGGACGCGCGTCCCGGTCATCGAGCAGCACATCGATGCCGGCGGCCTGAAATTCCTGGTAAAGCCGATCGGCGGTCTGCCGGACCTGCTCGGATTTCTGATAGTTGATCGGCACCAGCACGACGCGAAACGGCGCGATCGACTCCGGCCAGATGATGCCATTGGCATCGTGGTTCTGTTCGATGGCCGCCGCGACCACGCGCGTTACGCCGATTCCGTAACAGCCCATGAACATCGACACGCTCTTGCCTTGTTCGTCAAGCACGCTCGCCTTCATGGCGTCGCTGTACTTGCAGCCCAGCTGAAAAATATGGCCGACCTCGATGCCGCGTGCGATTCCCAAATGCCCGACGCCGGTCGGGCTTGGGTCGCCGGCCCGCACATTGCGGATGTCGTGGGATGCGGCGAGCGCGAGATCGCGGTTCCAGTTCACGCCCGTGTAGTGCTGGTCTTTTTCGTTGGCGCCGCAAACGAAATCGGACAGCTGCGCAGCGGCGTGGTCCACGTATACGGTGCCCTTGAAGCCGATCGGGCCGATGTATCCAGGTTCCGAGCCGGTCGCCGAACGCACACGCTCGGCACTCGCCATGCGCAGCGGCCGCGCGACTCCCGGCAGTTTCTGGGCCTTGACCGCGTTCAGTTCATGATCGCCGCGGATCACGAGCGCGATGACGCCGCCGTCCTCGGCATCGACGAGCAGGGTCTTCACGCAGCGCTTGGCGTCGATGCCGAGGAAGGCGCTGAGCTCGGCAATGGTCTTCGTGTGCGGAGTGAACACTTTGCTCAAGGGGGCGCCGGGCGCTGCGCGAGGCGCCCGTGGGGGCACGGTTGCCGCCATTTCCAGATTGGCCGCGTAGTCGTCGCCATCGGAGAACGCGATCGCATCCTCGCCGGAGTCGGCAAGCACGTGAAATTCCTGGGATGCGATGCCGCCGATGCTGCCGCTGTCGGCATGGACCGCGCGAAACTTCAAGCCAAGACGCGTGAAGATGCGCGAATAGGTCTCGTGCATGAGGCGATAGCCTTCCGCCAAGCTGGCCTCATCGGCGTGAAAGGAGTATGCGTCCTTCATGAGGAATTCGCGTGAGCGCATGACACCGAAGCGCGGCCTGATCTCATCGCGGAACTTCCACTGAATCTGGTAGAAATTCACCGGCAGTTGTTTGTAACTGCGCAGTTCGCGGCGCGCGATATCGGTGATGACTTCCTCGTGGGTGGGGCCATAGGCGAAGTCGCGGTCGTGACGATCCTTGAAACGCAGAAGTTCCGGTCCGAATTCGCTCCACCGGCCCGACTCCTGCCACAGTTCCGCGGGTTGCACGGCCGGCATGATCAATTCCAGCGCCCCGGCCCGGTTCATTTCCTCGCGAATGATCTGCTCGACCTTGCGCAAGGTGCGCAGACCCAGCGGCAGCCAGGTGTAGAGCCCGGCCGCCAGGCGGCGAATCATGCCCGTGCGCAGCATGAGTTGATGGCTGATGACCTCGGCGTCGGAGGGCACCTCTTTGAGGGTGGCGATCGGATATTGAGTTAAGCGCATAGCCGACTATATTACCTTAGGCCCCCTGGTATGATGAGTTCTCATGAGAGCGCTACGCCGCGAATACCTGCAGGCTCTTGACCTGCAACCATGGGCTTTACGCGCACGCTCGGCCGCGCCAGGCGAGCCGGCTGTGCCGGGTGCACCCGCCGAGCCGGCGGCGCTGGATAACGCGGATTGGGTTTCTTTACGCGCCCGCGTTTCGGTCTGTACGCGCTGTGCGCTCAGCAGGTCCCGGACTCAGACTGTGTTCGGCGTCGGCAATGAGCGGGCCGGTTGGTTCGTGGTGGGCGAAGCGCCGGGCGCCGAGGAAGACAAACAGGGTGAGCCCTTCGTGGGGCGCGCGGGCCAATTGTTGAATTCCATGCTGCGCGCGATCGGACTTGCGCGGGAGGCGGTCTTCATCGCGAATGTTCTGAAATGCCGTCCCCCCAATAATCGCGATCCCAGCGCTGCGGAAGTTGCCGAATGTTTGCCGTACCTCGAGCGGCAGTTGGCCCTGGTGCAGCCGAAGATCGTCTTGGTGGTCGGCCGGATCGCGGCCCAGAGTCTGCTCGGCAGCGAGGCGCCGTTGGGTAAGCTGCGCCAGCAGACGCATCGGTTCGGCGCAGCGCGCGTGCCGCTGGTCGTCACCTACCATCCCGCCTACTTGCTGCGATCGCCCGCCGAGAAGCGTAAAGCCTGGGAAGATCTCAAATATGCGCGCAAGGTCGCACTGAATGGCTAGCGTCGAGAAGGAACCGCTGCGCAGCACGGTCGAGGTGCGTCCGATGAACGAGCTCGACGTGCCGATGGTCGTCGCGGTCGAGCGTGCGGGCTATCAGTTTCCCTGGAGCGAGGGCATCTTTCGGGACTGCCTGCGTGTGGGCTATGTGTGCCGCGTGATCGAGTGCGGTGGTGATCTGGCCGGCTACGGCATCATGTCCATGGGTGCGGGCGAGGCGCATATTCTCAATGTCTGCGTCCGCGAGGATTACCGTTGCCGCGGCTTCGCGCGCAAATTGTTGCAGTACTTGCTCGAGCGGGCGCGTGCCGCCGGCATGTCCGAGGCGTTCCTCGAAGTGCGACCGAGCAATACGGTCGCGAGTCGTCTGTATCTGTCGCTCGGGTTCGAACAAGTCGGCATACGACGTGGTTACTACCAATCTACGGCCGGGCGCGAGGATGCCTGCGTGCTGCGCCGCGTGCTCTAAGCCGTTGAGCCCCGCCGCGATAGGCTATAATCCCCGCGATGTCGAGCGATGCGATTACCGAGAATATTGAGAAACGACGCACCTTTGCGATCATCTCCCACCCCGATGCCGGCAAGACGACGCTGACCGAGAAATTGCTGCTGTTCGGCGGCGCCATTCAAATGGCCGGTACGGTCAAGGGTCGCAAGGCGACCCGCCATGCGACGTCCGACTGGATGCGTCTCGAACAACAGCGCGGTATTTCCGTGACCTCGTCCGTGATGCAGTTTCCGTTCGAGGATCGGATCGTGAATCTGCTCGATACGCCGGGTCACGAGGATTTTTCCGAGGATACCTACCGGACCCTGACCGCGGTCGATTCGGCGCTGATGGTCATCGACTGCGCCAAGGGCGTCGAGGAACGCACGATCAAGCTCATGGACGTGTGTCGCCTGCGCGATACGCCGATCATGACCTTCGTCAACAAGCTGGACCGGGACGGCCGCGCGCCCATCGAACTGCTCGACGAAATCGAGAGTGTGCTGAAAATTCAATGCGCGCCGCTCACCTGGCCGATCGGCATGGGTCGCGATTTGCTCGGTGTCTATCACCTCATCGAAGATCGGATCTATGTTTACGTGCCGGTCGAAAAGGGCCGGGTCGGCAGCCACGAGACCATCGACGGTCTCGCGAGCGATGCCGCGCGTGAATTCCTCGGCGAGCGCTACGCCGCATTCGTCGACGAAGTCGATCTCGTGCGCGGCGCGAGCCCCAGCTTCGACCTGCAGGCGTATCGTGCCGCCAAGCAGACGCCGGTGTTCTTCGGCTCTGCGGTCAATAATTTCGGTGTGCGCGAATTGCTCACGGCGTTCGTACGCCATGCGCCGGGTCCGCAGCCGCGGCCGACGCTGCAGCGCGCAGTGCTGGCCGAAGAGCAGAGGCTCACGGGCTTCGTGTTCAAGATACAGGCGAATATGGATCCCGGTCACCGCGATCGGATCGCCTTCATGCGCCTGTGCTCAGGGCGCTACGTCAAGGGGATGCGCCTCTACCACGTTCGTCTCGACAAGGAGATTCGTGTCGCGGACGCCTTGACCTTCCTGGCTGCCGACCGCAGCCAGGCCGAAGAGGCCTATGCCGGCGACATCATCGGTCTGCACAACCACGGCACGATCAACATCGGCGACACGTTCAGCGAGGGCGAGGAACTTCTGTTTACGGGGGTGCCGAATTTCGCACCGGAGTTGTTTCGCCGCGCCGTCCTCAAGGATCCGCTGCGCATGAAGGCGCTGCAAAAAGGCCTGTCGCAATTGTGTGAGGAGGGCGCCACGCAGCTGTTCAAGCCGCTGCGTAACAACGACCTGATTTTGGGCGCGATCGGGCAGCTGCAATTCGAAGTGGTCGCGTTCCGCTTGCAGGATGAATACAACGTGCAGTGCGTGTTCGAACCGATCAATGTCGCGCTCGCGCGCTGGGTGAAACTTGCAGACGCAAAGCGCCTGGCGGAATTTCGTGAGAAGGCCCACGACAACCTCGCCGTGGATCATGCCGGCGAACTCGTGTATCTCGCCCCGACGCGCGTCAATCTCGGACTCACCGAGGAGCGTTGGCCGGAAATCGATTTTCTCAAGACGCGCGAAAATCTCGCGGCTTGAAAGCGCGCACGGCGGCCGCAAAGCGGCCGACATCGCCGGCGTCTTTTCCGTAGCGCAGCTCGTTGTACCGACGGCACAGGTCCTGGACCGTCTGCGCGAGATCCGGGCGCAACGCCGCGATGCGCGCCGCATAAGACTCCGCGGCCTCATAGGGGGCGCGCGGCAGACCACGCGCGGCCAATTTCGCACACAGCCGTGCGTAGGCGCGGTCGAGCGGGTTGCGCGGGAGGCCGACATGCAGTTCGCGCCGGACTTGCCAGGTCAGCCACAACAGCCCGAGACCGAGGCCCGTGGCGAGCGCCAGCACGAGCTTCTGGACGTCGGGTTCCGGCACATGCAGACGCGCGAGCAGCGCTTGCTGCGAGTCCTCGTTGTAACGCAGGATGCGCTCGCGCCAGAGCTGCCGCAGCGCATCGGCGCGCAGGCGCAAGCCCTTGAGCCAGGGTTCTTGCCCCGCAAAATCGACGCTCGGAACGCTGTTGGCGTTTTCCTCGCGGATGCGCCGGTCGATGCGGAGCGGATCGATCGCCGCCGTCGGGTCGATGCGCAGCCAGCCGCGGTCCGGCATCCAGACCTCGACCCAGGCATGTGCGTCGCTTTGTCGGATGATCCAATAGTCGGCATAGCGGTTGAACTCGCCGCCGTAATAGCCGGTGACGATGCGCGCCGGAATGCCCGCGGCACGCATCAGCACCGCGAAGGCTGAGGCGTAGTGGCCGCAGAAGCCGCGTTTCGTGTCGAACAAGAATTCGTCGACCGGATTGGGACCCAGCGGCGGCGGCGAGAGCGTATAGAAATACGGCCCCGAGTGCAGCAAGGCAAGAACGCTTGCGATGTAGTCACGCTCGCTCGGGTGCCGACGCCACAAGTCTGCGGCCAAGGCCTGGGTCCTCGGGTTCGGACCGGTCGGCAGGGCGATGTCGCGGGCGCGTCGGTTCTCGCGCAAGGGCCCGGCGGCCGCGACGTGCGTGTACGAGCTCGCGGTTACATCGAGCGCCTGGGCGACAGGGCCCGTCTGCGTCAAGACGTACTCCGCATTCAGAGCGGCATTCGGCAGATCCCATTGCGTCGGCCAGTCCAGTGTAAAGATCCACGGATGCGGATAGGGCTCCAGGCTGATGCGATAGCGATAGATGGCACCCTGAGGGACGAGCGGCGGGGGCGCCGCGGATTCGGCCGGATGTCGCCGCCAAGTCGTGCCATCGAATTCCTCGAGCACGGGCCCGCGCCAATAGCGTTCCGCGGCGGGCGGCACCGTGCCGAAGAAGCGCACGCGAAACGCAACCTCATCCGAGAGAGCGAGATCCGTGATATCGCCCGGACTCAAGGTTTCACCGAGCCCGGAGTTCGCGCTCTGGCCGGTATCGTTGAGGCGCCACAGCGGCTCGACGAAGCGCGGAAAGAACAGCCACAGCACCAAGGCCAACGGTACGGCCTGCAGAAGAATGCGACCAGAGTAACGCAGACTCGCACGCCAAGGGGGGCCGGGTCGTGACACGGTCAGGCGCAGCAGCGTTGCCGTCGTGAGCCAGCAAACACCGATGAGATAGGCCAACAGCCAAAACGAACTGCCTGCCAGGAGCGCCGCGAGACTCAGAAAAAAGACGATTAAAATGACGGCACAGACATCGCGATTCGTGCGCGTTTCGAGCAGTTTCATGCCGGCGACCAAGGCGAGCAGAGCCGTGCCCGCGGTAATGCCGTTGAACGTGCGTAACTGCAAGAACAAGAGCGCGATCGCGCAGGCTGCGATCGTCGAACAAACGAGTGGCGATGGTGCCTGGCGACCGCGGAACGCCAATCCCAAACGAATGGCGATGGCGGCGCCACAGGTGAGGAGCACCCAGGTCGGTATGCCGCCGACATGCGGCAACAGCGCCAACGACAAACAGGCACTGGTCCAGAGCAGGCGCTCATAGGAGAGCCGTTCGATCACGGCGCAGCCGCTCCGTCGAACTCCGCGAGCGCGCGCAAGCAGGCACGGCGGTGCGCGCCGCCGCTTGCGGGACCAAGCTCGGTGTGCGGCAGACGCAAACCATAGGAGCGTCCGCAAGCATCGGCATCCAAGACCCAGCGACACAGCTGCGATAAGCGAGTTTCCACGTCGAGATCCTCAAGCGACAGCCAGTCGAGCCATTCCGCCTGCGCCGCGGTGCCTGAGTAGCTGCGCACGGCGGCTTCGCGCCCGGCCGCGAGGACTCTCCACGCCATGTGCTTCAAGGGCATGCCCGGCGCATAGGAGCGCAGGCCCACGAACTCCTCATCGCCGGCTGTGGTGCCGCCGCCTGCGGCGCCGCGCGCGGCCATGGCGGGGACGGCGCGTTCGCCCTTGGGTTGCGGTGCCGCGTACAGCGAGATCGGCGTCTGCACATAGGTCCAGGCACGAAACCAGCCGAACGGGTAGCGGGTCGCGAGCTCGAATTGCGCGAGTTCGAGGACGCCGCGCCGCTCGAGCGGTGCCGGTACGCTCACCGCCTGTCGACTCGCGGCGGCAACGCTTGCGGTGGCGCTCGCGCCCTCGCCGCAGCGAATTTCGATCTCATAGCGATCCAGGCCCGACGTGTTTTGCAGTACGAACTCCAGGGGCGCGGTGCCTCCGGCAAAGCCGTCCGCGCTATCCTTGGCGTCCACACCGAGTCCGAGCAGATTGCGGTGGCAGTGATGCATGGCGACCAAAGCGATGCTCGCCATCAAGAACGCGAACGCGAGGCCGAGATTGTTGTTGTAGTTCAAGGCGGCGACCAGCATGGCGACAACCAGTGCCGCCATCACCAGCCCGAAGCGCGAGGGCAGAATATAGATGCGCCGGCCGTTGATCACATGCGGTAGGAAGTCGCGACCGAAGCGTCGCGCGGCCCAGCTCCGCAACCGTCGCGTCGCGGCCTGGCGCAGGCTGATCAAGGGATCGGTACGGCCTCGAGCAAACGCGCAGCGCTGGTGCCACCGCCGTCAGCCGATGCCAATCGATGCTCGACGACCGCGGGCAAGACGGCTTGGACGTGCTCCGGCGTCACGGCGTCACGGCCCGCAACCAAGGCCCAGGCCCGGGCCGCGCGCAACAGGCCGATCGCCGCACGCGGCGAGAGGCCGTGTCCGGATATCTCCGTGCGTGTGTGTGCGACGAGCGCCTGGATATAGTCCAATAGGGGCGCGGCCACGTGGATGTCGCGGATGCGCAGCTGCAGCGCCCGCAAGTCCGCTTCGTTCAACACGGTCGGCAAGCCCGCGACCAAGTCGCGCCGATCGCGCCCGAGCAGCAATTCACGTTCGGCGGCCGCGGGCGGATAGCCGAGGGTCACGCGCATCAGGAACCGGTCCAGCTGGGATTCCGGCAGCGGGAAGGTGCCTACCTGGTCCTGTGGATTCTGCGTGGCGATGACGAAGAACGGCTCGGGTAAGGGCATGGAGCGCCCATCGAGCGTAACCTGGTGTTCTTCCATCGCCTCGAGCAGCGCGCTCTGCGCTTTGGGCGAGGCGCGGTTGATTTCGTCCGCGAGCACGAGTTGCGCGAAGATCGGGCCGTGCTGGAAGTGAAACTTGCCGGACTCGCGGTCGAAGATCGACACGCCGAGTACGTCCGAGGGCAACAGGTCGCTCGTGAATTGAATGCGCTGGAAACTGAGCCCCAGGGTTTTGGCGAGCGCATGCGCAAGCGTCGTCTTGCCGACGCCGGGAATGTCCTCGATCAGCAAGGATCCACGCGCCAATAAACAGCTCAAGGAAAGCCGGATCTGCCGGTCCTTGCCGAGGATGACGCGGCCCAGTTGCTCGAGGACGGCGTCGATCTGGCGCGTCATGAGCCGAGCAGTTTCCGTACGCGGTCAATTTGCACGTCGAGCTGACCGAGCTCGGTCGACAACTCCGCGCGCCGCGCCGTGTCCTTGGCAACGACATCGGGCGGTGCGTTCTTGGCGAACTCCGGGTTGCCGCCCTTCGCGGCCAGCTTTTGCAGTTCCGCGTCCGTCTTGCGCCGTCGCTTCTCCAAGCGCTCCAGTTCGGCGGCCGGATCGATGAGTCCCTGCATGGGTACGAGGATCTGCAGCGTACCCAGCAAGGCCACGGCCGAAATCGGCGCGACTTGTCCCGGCGGAAGGACCTGCGGCGGGTTGATGCCGGCAAGGCGCGACAGGAAGCCGAGATTCCTGTTGAGATAATCCAAGTCCGTCGGCGCCGCATTTTCCAAGAGAATGTCGATCTTCCGGCTCGGTGCGATATCCATTTCACCGCGGATTTGCCTGACGCCGAGGATGAAACCGCGCACCCAGTGCATTTCAGCATCCGCCGCGGCATCCGCCGGGAAGTCGGCCGCCGCGGGGAAGGGTGCGTGCATGATCGATCCGCCACCCACATGGGCAGGCTCGCGGACGCGCTGCCAGATCTCTTCGCTGATGAACGGTGCCACCGGGTGCAAGGCGCGCAGCAGGGTTTCCAGCGTGCCGATCAAGGTTAGACGGGTGCCGCGCTTTTCCGCATCGCTCGCGTCTTCGGATTGCAGCACCGACTTCGATAGTTCCAAATACCAATCGCAGAAATCGTTCCAGGTGAATTCATAGAGCGCGCTCACCACGGTATCCAGGCGATAGTCCGCGAAGCCGCTGTGAATCCGGGTCAAGCTCGCGCCGAGTCGCGAGCGAATCCAACGATCGGCGATTCCGAGCGACGCGCCGTCTTGCGCCAAGTCCGCGCCCTCCAAATTCATGAGCACGTAGCGCGCCGCATTCCAGAGCTTGTTGCAGAAGTTGCGATAGTTCTCGACCTTTGCCATGTCGAAACGCAGATCGCGGCTCTGAGTCGCGAGCGAGGCAAAACACAGTCGCAAAGCGTCGGTCCCGTAAGCGGGAATTCCCTGTGGAAATTGTTTGCGCGTGGCACGCTCGATTGCCGGCCTCATCTGCGGCTGCATCAGTCCCGTCGTGCGCTTCGCGAGCAAGGCATCGAGCGAGATACCGTCGACGATATCGAGGGGATCGATGACGTTGCCCTTGGACTTCGACATCTTCTGGCCGTCGTTGTCGCGAATCAGGCCGTGCATGTAGACGGTCTTGAACGGCACATCGTCGGTGAACTTCAGGCCCATCATGATCATGCGGGCCACCCAGAAAAAGATGATGTCGAAGCCCGTGACCAGCACGGACGTCGGGTAGTACGTGGACAGTTCGCGCGTCCTCCCCGGCCAGCCCTGCGTCGAGAACGGCCACAGCGCCGAAGAGAACCAGGTGTCGAGAACGTCATCATCCTGGCGGAGCACAACATCCGCACCGAGTCCGTTATCGGCGCGCGCTTGCGCTTCGGTGCGACCCACGTACCAGCGACCTTCCGGGTCGTACCAGGCGGGGATGCGATGACCCCACCACAGCTGACGGCTGATGCACCAGTCTTTGATGTTGCGCATCCATTCGTAATACACGCCGGACCAGTTCTCCGGCACGAAGCGAACTCGGCCTTGCTCGACCGCGGCGACGGCAGGCGCCGCGAGCGGCGCGATCTTGACGAACCATTGATCCGTGAGCAGGGGTTCGAGCACGGCCTGGCTGCGATCGCCGCGCGGCACCATGAGTTTGTGCGGTTCGATGCGTTCAACCAGTCCCTGTGCCTCGAGATCCGCGACGACGCGGGTCCGGGCCTCGTTGCGCTCGAGCCCGCGATACGCCGCCGGCACCTCGTCGTTGAGATGCGCCGCGGGGGTCATGATGTTGATCATGGCGAGGCCATGGCGCAGCCCCACCTCGTAGTCGTTGAAATCGTGGGCCGGCGTAATTTTCACGCAACCGCTGCCGAAGTTCGGATCCACGTAGCTGTCGCCGATCACGGGAATCTCGCGGTCGGTCAGCGGCAGGCGTAACTGCTTGCCGATCAAGTGACGATACCGCTCGTCCTCGGGATGCACGGCGACCGCCGTATCGCCCAACAGCGTTTCCGGACGCGTCGTGGCGACGATCAAGAATTCGCCGCTGGCGTCGCTGAGCGGATAGCGCAAATGCCAGAGGCTGCCTTGTTCCTCCACGGAAACGACTTCGAGGTCCGACACAGCCGTCTTCAACACCGGATCCCAATTGACGAGCCGCTTGCCGCGATAAATGAGCCCCTCGCGATACAGTCGTACAAAGACCTCGGTGACGGCCTGGGACAGGCCGGCGTCCATCGTGAAGCGATCGCGCGTCCAGTCGACCGAGGCGCCGAGCCGTCGCATCTGCTTGGCGATGATGCCGCCCGACTGGTCCTTCCATTGCCAGACGCGAGCCACGAAAGCATCCCGTCCGAGTTCGCTGCGGTGCTTGCCCTCGGCATTGAGTTGACGTTCGACGACCATCTGGGTCGCGATACCGGCGTGATCGGTGCCGGGCTGCCACAGCGTGTCGTAGCCGGACATCCGGTGGTAGCGGATCAGTGCATCCATGATCGTGTCTTGGAATGCATGACCCATGTGCAGCGTGCCGGTCACATTGGGCGGCGGAATGACGATCGAATAGGGTGTTCCCGTTCCGGTTGGCGCAAACAGACCCTGCGACTCCCAAGATGCGTAAATTCGTGTCTCGATATCGGCCGGCGAGAATGATTTATCCATTGGCCGCCCCATCGTCCGGCTTCACCGTGTGTTCGGCCAGGGTGCGTGCAACGAGTTCCGGCAACTCCGCGCGCAAACGATCGAGGACCCGTTCGAAGAGCGTCGCCTCAATGTCCTTGATGGCCTGATGCAGCAAGGAATCGCCCAGCTTGAGCGTCTCGGAGACGATCGCCGAGGTGGCGTCCTTGATGTTGACGGGCAGCGCCTGCGTCTGCTCCTCGGCAATGACGTCGGTCAATATGGGGATATCGCGGGGATCGTGGGATTCGGGGGGCATTGACTGGTTCAGACTTCATTGAGTGCATCGAGTTGATGCGTTTCGAGCTGCAGCTGCAGCTCGCGATAGGACTTGAAACGTTCGCGGCCGAGGCGCTTGCGCTCCGTGTCGGCGTCGATGATCTCGGCGATGCGCCCAAATCGATCCGGCCGTTCCGGCAGGCGATTGCTCAGATTGACCAGTAAATCCGCGCTCGGTCCCTGCGCGGGATCAGCGGTGACGTACACGGACACATCCGCCGACTCTGCGTGCGCGGCGAAAATTTCGTGCGGCACGAAGGAGCGTTCGTTGAAGGTCCATAGGAGTTCATCGAGGCTGCGCGCATCCGCTTCCGTGTCAGTGAGGATGGCGACGCTCAAGTTGCGTAGATAAGCCTTCTCCGTGAGCCGGCAGGCGAAGCTCCAGCCTTGTCTTGGAGTGGCATCCTTCAAAATGTAAAAGTCGACGCGTTCCGTCATGTGGCCTGCGCGCGCTGCAGGAGAAAGTCCACGAGCAAGGGGATGGGTCTGCCGGTGCTGCCCTTCTGACCGCCGCCGAGCCATGCCGTGCCCGCGATGTCGAGGTGCGCCCATTTCAAGTCTTTGACGAAACGCCACAAGAACGCCGCTGCCGTCGACGCACCGCCCTCGCGGCCGCCGATATTGCCCATGTCGGCGAAATTGCTCTTCAGTTGGTCGGCGTATTCGTCGCCGACGGGTAAACGCCAGGCGCGATCGTCGGCGCGGGTGCCCGCCGCTTCGAGTTCCTCGGCCAATGTCTCGTTGTTGCTCATCAAACCCGAGAAATGATTGCCCAAGGCGATCACACAGGCACCCGTCAAGGTGGCAACGTCGATGACTGCCGCAGGCTTGAATCGCCGGCTATAGGTCAGCGCATCGCAAAGGATCAAGCGGCCTTCCGCGTCGGTATTGAGGATCTCGACGCTCATGCCCGACATCGTCGTCACGATGTCCGAAGGTTTCACTGCGGTGCCGCTCGGCATGTTCTCGCAGGATGCCACGACGACAACGAGATTGATCGGTAACTGCAATTCGGCGACCGCTCGCAAAGTCCCGAGCACCACGGCCGCGCCGGTCATGTCGAACTTCATCTCGTCCATGGCGCCCGGATCCTTGAGGGAAATGCCGCCGGTATCGAAGGTGATGCCCTTGCCGACGAGGCAGATCGGCGCCGCACTCTTGTTCGCACCACGATATTCGCAGACGATCAGGCGCGGCGGCTCCGCCGAGCCCTGGGCCACCGCGAGAAACGCGCCCATCTTGAGTGCTTTGATCTCGCGTTCATTGAGGACTTTGACCTTGACGTTTGGCAGTTCCTTGCCGAGCTTGAGCGCCTGGTTCCCCAGGTAGCTCGGCGTACAAATGTTCGGCGGCAGGTTGGCAAGATCGCGCGACAAACGCATGCCGCTGCCCACGGCGACGCCCACATCGAGACCATGCTGGGCGGCCCGCGCTGATTTCGAGTCGGGCACGGCCACGCTGAGCGTCCCGAGCCGCCAGGCCTTGGGCTTCACACCGGTCTTGAGATCGGGAATCTTGTAGGCTTGGGCGGAAAAAACCTCCGCCACGATCCGCGCGCGATAGGCGACGTCGAGCTCCGATTGATCCTCGAGCGCGAGATAGATCAGCGCGTCGGAAGCGCCCGTTTTTGCAAGCGCCTGCGCGGCCGCTTGCACGGCCTTGCGATAGGGCTTGCGACCGAAGTTCTTGCGCGCACCGAGACCGACGAGAAGGATCCGCGTCGCACGGGATCCGCTCGGTCGGGGCAGCAGCAGCGTATCGGACAGCTTGGCGTTGAAGTCACCGCCGGCAATCAGCTTCTTGATCAAACCCTCGACTTGACCGTCGATTTGGCGAGCCGTCTCGCTGAGATCTCCGTTCTCGTACAGGCCGACGATGGCACATGCGGTGGCGCCGCGAGCCCTGTTGTCGACGATCGTCCTGAATTCCATGTCCATATCCTCGAGGTTTTTGCGGCGAAGCCGGCGCTGCTGGGGTCAATTCAACGAATAGTTTACTCGATAATCGATAAGGCTCTAAGCTCGCCGCCATGAAATGGACCATCCAACGGTACGTGCTGCGCGAGGTCGTGCAGACCTGGGTCGCGGTGACCGGCGTCCTAGTCGCTATACTCCTGGCAAACCAATTGTCCCGAGTGCTGGGTCAGGCCGCCGATAATCAATATGGCCGACACGTGGTTTTCGATCTGATCGCCCTGGGCGCGATCATGAATCTCTCCGTCATCGTGCCGGTGAGCTTGTTGTTGGCCGTGGTTTTGTCCTTGGGCCGCTTTTACCACGACAGCGAGATGGCCGCCCTGCAGGCCTGCGGTTTCGGTCCGTCCCGATTGCTCCCGCCGCTGTTCGGCTTTGCCGCGGTGATCGCGATCGGCGTGGGCTGGCTGACCTTCGTGCAGGTGCCGCGCGCCGATCACGAAGTCCAGCTGCTGCGCCAGGCCGCGTTCAAGGAGGCTCAATTCGGGCAGCTGGACGCGGGTCGGTTTCGCTCCTTTGGCGGCGGGGCGGTCTTCTACGCCGAGCGCATCGATGAGGAGGGCGTTCTGCACAATGTGTTCGTGCAGCGCGAGGCGGGCGGTCGCGTCGAGGTCGCGCTCGCTGATTCAGCGACCTATTCCAAGGCGGCCGCCGATGGCTCGCACCTCGTCACCCTGTACAACGGTCGTCGTTATGAGGGTGTTCCCGGCCAACGCGATTTTCGCATCATCGAATTTCGCGAACACGGCATCCCCATCGCGGCACCGAAGACCTCCCAGGACATCACGGATCCGGATACCAAGCCGACGCTCGAACTATTGGGCTCGATGACGCCCTCGGACATCGCTCAGCTGCAATTCCGCAGCTCGGCTCCGATCATGTTGCTGCTGTTGACCTTGATCGCCGTGCCCTTGAGCCGTTTGCGCCCGCGTCAGGGTCGCTACGCGCGCTTGGGTTTCGCGATTCTGATTTATTTCATCTACTCGAACCTGCTCAATGCCGCCAAGGTCTGGGTCGAGAAGGGAATCCTGCCGCCCGCGATCGGTCTGTGGTGGGTGCACCTGATCGCGCTGGCCTTGGGGCTTTATTTGTTGCTACGCGGCTCACCGCCGTCGTTTTGGCGCCGCGCCGCGCCGCAGCCCGCATGAACATCATCGACCGCTATCTGTATCGCAACGTGATCGGCTACGCACTGATGGCCATGGGGGTCTTGCTGACGCTCGGTGCCCTGTTCCTGTTCATCAGCGAGCAAAGCGATATCGGCGTCGGCAACTACAGCGCCGGCGACGCGATGCTGTACACGGTCCTGAATCTTCCGCAGCAAGCCTTCGACATCCTGCCGATCGCCGCAATGATCGGCGCGCTCATGGGTCTTGGCAACCTCGCGGCCGGCAGCGAACTTGTCGTGACGCGCGCGTCCGGTGTGTCGGTGTGGCGCGTCGCGTGGCCCGTCGGACTTGCGGGCTTGACGCTTGCCCTGTTGATGTTTGCGATCGGCGAGTACGCGGCGCCGCCGCTCGCGCAATTCGCGAAACGCGAAAAGACGACCGCGAAACTCGCCGATGTCAGCTTCGCCGGTCAGAGCAGCGCCTGGATCAAGGACGGCAATTTGATCCTGCGCTTGCAGACCGGCGAGGTCGACGAGGAGTTCGGCGGGGTTTCCTTGTTCCGTTTGGACGGCCCGTCGCGACTGCTGTCGATTCAGCACGCCGACCGCATCTCAATCGCGGATCCGGGGCTCTGGCGACTTCACGAGGTTGCCACGACCCAGTTCGATGCCGATCGTGTCACTAGCGAGTCCGCCGTCGAGGCGACCATTCGCTCGACGATCAACCCCGCGTTTCTCGGCTTGGCGGCGACCGATCCGGATCTGTTGACGCTACGAGGTTTATCGGCCTACATCGATCATCTGCGCACCAACAAGCTCGAAACGGCATCGTTCGAGATCGGCTTTTGGTCGCGCATTGCGCGCGTATTCGCGGTCGTGGTCGTCACCTTGCTAGCGCTGCCCTTCGTGTTCGGTCCATTGCGCACGACGGGCGCGGGGACGCGCACCGTGGTCGGCATCCTCCTGGGCGTCGTGTTTTTCTTGATCACGCGCACCATCGAAAACGGTGGCCAGCTCTACGGACTCAATCCGATCGTGGTGGGTTGGCTGCCGACCGGGATCATCGCGCTGTGCACGGTCGTGGCGATCTCACGAACGCGGTAAGCGAATCAGACGGGTCTTGGCGAGCCGGTCGTGGATCGCCAGATGCTCCGGATCCAGGTACATCCACAGCACGCCGAGGCCTGCCGGCAGCCACGCAGCCACCGCCAGCACGAAGCGCAAGCTGGCAGGGACTACCGTCAAACGTTCGCCATGTGCGCCGACCACGCGAATGTGCCAGGCGCGCATGCCGAGAGTCTGGCCGCTGTGGATCCAATTGCCGATGAAGTAAGCGGCGATGACCAAGGCCAAACCGGTGCGGTACAGATATTCCCAGGCACCCGCCGTTTGCGGGATCACCGCGTTGCCGTGCGTGAAGAATAAACTCGCGCCGGTGAAGACCATGAGCAAGGCCACCAGGAGCAAACTGTCGTAGACCAAGGCGGCCAGGCGGCGCAGGATTCCGCCGTTGACATAGCTCATGGATGCTTTTTCGCGGCGCGGGGTGGCGGCGGCTGCAGCAATTGCTCCAGGGGGCGGAAGATGGCTTCATAGCGGTAACGGGGCACTTCATAGGCGCGGCCCTGAGTCTTGGTGGCCCAGGCAGAGGCGCGTGTCGTGCTGAAGCGCAGCCAGCGTTGCTCGCCCGATGCCGCGCCGCTCACCGTTATCACCTCGCCGTCGGTGCGCGTCACGACAGCGGTCGCCGCCGCGTCGAAGTCGATGCTCGCAGCGGGTGCGACGTCTTCGGCCGTGATCGCGCTGAAGGCCAGCGGCGACGGCGCGAGTGCCTTGGCACTTACCGCCAGGCGTCCCGCCGGTATGCCGTCTAGACTGAACTCGTCATTGCCGGGCGCACTGCGGCGCAGCACATACGTCGGCCCTGCGGCGGGCCGGATCGCAAGGCTCGCGATGCTCGCGACCGGAATATCGATGAGCGTGGGATCGATCCAGGCGGGCGCATCGGCGCTAACGAGGATGGCTGGCTCGACCAGATAGCTCGTGGCCTCGCCACCGAGTCGCACCACCGTGCCATTGCCCTGTGGTTTGCCGACGATGAGCCGCAGGCTGCCAGTTGGCGTCATGATTTCGAGGCCCGTACCGACGGCGTTGGCGAGCGCTGGATCATCGACGCCGACCGTCGCGTAACTCGCCGGGTTCCCGGTCTTTTCCTCGACAATCCTGGCATCCGCAATCGACAGCAGCAGCTTGCGTAGCTTCGTCACATTGGCCGCATAGCCGTCGCGTTCCGCGATTGTCCACAGGTTCGCAGGCCCGGTGCGCCGCAGGCTCACGACGGGTGCCTCGGCGCCATGACGAATGTTCACAGCCGTGACCTGCGCTAGCTCGGTACTCAGACCGGGCGCGAGCGCCGCGCCGATCCGATCGCGTGTCAGACTACGCTGACCGCTCAAATAAAACGCCGCCGCGATCACCGCGGCAGCCGCGAGAATCAGCAGGACGAATCGGGAGCGACTCACGATGTCGGGCCGGCCGCAGGCTTGCGGCCGCGCCGACGCCAGGCGAGTGCGAGACACCCTGCGAGCGCAACCAACACCGGCATGACCGCGATATTGAGGAATTTGATCCAGGATTCGAGGTGATCGATTTCCAGATCGAGCCCGCGCTGCGTCTCGCGCAATTGTTTGCGGATCTCGCCCCGCTCGGCCGTAAAGCGCTTGATTTCGAGTTCCTGTTCGGGCGACAGGCTCAAGGAAGCCTGATCGCCACGCTTGGTTTGCAGATCGGCGAGCCGCGTCTCGGTTTGCTTCAGTTCGGTCTGCAGTTGTAATGCTTTGCTGCGCAAGTGCTCATCGGCGCTGCGTTTGAGCGCATCGATGCGCTCGAAGGGGCGATCGAAACCCACGCGTCCGCGGATGCTGATCAAGGCTCCGCTGCCGGCGAGATTGTCGATGATATTCGCGACGAAATCGCCGTTGTTGGCGAATGTTTGCGCGACACGCTGGCCCAGCACCTCATGCATTTGCACCCACATGAAGTCGAGCAACAAGTCGGTGTCCGCGACGACCACGATATTGGCGGGCGCCGACGTCTTCGTGAGATGGACGAGCGGCGGCCCGGGTGGCGCTTTGACGTCGGCGGGTGGTCCAGCCGGATATGCCGTATTCAAGTTCCCCGTGATGCGGGCGGCAAGCGTATAGCGTATCCCCGTGGCCTTGAAACCATCGCGCAGCGTCCCCGGATCGGCCAACGCGACGAAGCGCGAAACGGGAATCGGCGCGGCGTCGGTCGACGTTTGCAACAGCGGCTCGAAGACCGTCCTCGCGCCGGGCTTCGCACTGAGGTATCCCGTCGTCGCCATGTTAATGGTCTCGAGGGAGCCGGTGACGACGTCCTTGGCATTCATTTCGCCACGATGTAGACCGAGGATGGCAATGTGCCGCAGCGGCGGGTCGGTCGGGCCCGTGTGTACCTCGAGTCCCAGCGTCGTGTCGCCGATGACTTCGCCCGGGTCGTAGTCTACCCCCCAAGCGCTCAGCAAGGGTTGCAGATTCGAGGCGTGATTCGGACCCGCTTGATCGGCCTCGGCGCCAGAAAACGGATCGAGGAACAACAGCACACGACCGCCCCGCATGACGAACTGGTCGATCGCATACAGGGTGCTCGTGGGGAGATTGCGCGGGTGCACGATCATCAGCACATCGACGTTGTCGTCGATATGGCTGACATCGGGCGCGAGCGTGCGCACGCTAAACAACTGCTCGATCTCGGCCAGCACGGGCCAGGCCTCGTTCGTCTCGCCCTGCATGTCGAACGAACTGATCAGGCCAACGACCGGCTTCTTGGTCGTGGTCAGTTCGTGAATGAGCTTGGCGACGTCGTACTCGAGAAACGCCTCACGATCCGGTTGGAACGCGGGGATTGCCGCGCGTCCGTCCGTGGCATTGCTGCCCACCAGACCGAAATACAGATTCTCGCCGCCGGCGCCGGTCGGCAAGGGCTGGATGCCGTACAGATTCGCCCGATCCTCATCCTCGGAGAAGGGCGCGGGGTCGATCACCTGCAAGCGCAGCTTGCCGGCGGAGCGGGCCGCCAGTTCCTCGAGGAATTCTCGCACGCGCGCCGCGTAAGGCAGCATGGTCGGCGCGCTCTGAGCGGCAATGTTGCGCGAGAAATACAGCGTCAGATTAATGGGTTCCTTGATCTCGGCCAGCACCTCGCTGGTGCCCGGACTCAAGGTGTAAAGATGATTCTGCGTCAGATCGAGGCGGATGCCGCGCAACAGGACATTCGACAGCATGATCACGCCCAAGAACATGACGGCGAGTGCGACCAGGCCGCCGACGCCGAAGCTGGTCTTCTGAGATTGGCCGGCAGCCATGCCTACCGCCCCTTCTTCATGTCGAGCACGATGGCCGTCGCGGTCAACCAGAACACGATCAGGGCGACGAAGTAGACGAGATCGCGCAAATCGATGACGCCCTTGGAGATGGCGTCGAAATGCGTCAAAAAGCTCAACGTACCAACGGCCTCCACGAGCGTCGCCGGTAGCACACCGCGCACGAAGTCGAGCACGAGCGGGAATCCCACGAGCAGGAAAAACAAACCGACGACGGCGGTCGTCACGAAGGCGATGACCTGGTTGCGCGTCGCCGCCGACAGGCACATGCCGATGGCGAGGAACCCGCCCGCGAGCAACCAGCTGCCGATATAGGCCGCGACGATCGTGCCGTTATCGGGTGAGCCCAGATAATTGACGGTCAACCACACCGGGAAAGTGAGCGCGAGTGCAAGGCCCGCGAAGCACCAGGCGGCCAAGAATTTGCCGACCACCGCTTGCCGGAGGCTGATCGGCAGCGTGAGCAGGAGCTCGATGCTGCCGCTGTTGCGTTCCTCGGCCCAGAGGCGCATCGAGATCGCCGGTATCAGGACGAGATAGATCCAGGGATGCCAGCGAAAGAATGGTTGCAGGTCCGCCTGACCGCGCTCGAAGAATCCGCCCGCCTGGAACGTGAACACGGATGCCAGCACCAGGAAAATCACGATGAAGACATAGGCGAGCGGTGTCGCGAAATAACTGCGCAGCTCGCGTCGAAAGACGACGAAGGTCGGACTCATGGCTCGATCCCGGCGGGCGCGGGCCGCGTGAGGGAACGAAACACTTCGTCGAGCCGGCCCGCTTCGAGATGCAACTCGGGCACGTCCCAGCCCTGCGCGGCGATCAAGGCGCTCAACGCAGGCAAGACCTGCGCGCCCGCCCGCGGAATCGCGGTGAGGCGCAGCTCCCGCTCGTTCACCTCGACCGCGGCGACCCCCGGCAACGCGCCGACCGCGGCGCCCGCCGCAGACAGCTGTTCGGGGCCCAGGAAGCGCAGACTCACTGCGTTGTGATACCGCGAGCGCGCCTCGAGCGCACGCGGCGAGTCGTCGGCGACGATGCGGCCGTCGGCAATGATGATCGCGCGTGAGCACACGGCGTGGACTTCTTCGAGAATATGGGTCGAGACGATGACCAGTTTGTCTTTGCCGAGTTCATTGATCAGGCGGCGCACTTCGTGTTTCTGGTTCGGATCGAGACCGTCGGTCGGTTCATCCAGGATCAAGACCTGTGGATCATGGATCAATGCCTGTGCGAGGCCCACGCGGCGCCGAAACCCCTTGGACAGTGTGTCGATCGTCTGCTCGAGCACCTCTCCCAAACCGAGACGCTCGACGACGACGGCACGCCGCTCGCGCCGGCGTGCTCCTGCCAGTCCACGAATGTCGGCGACGAAATCCAGGAACTCCGCGACGCGCATTTCACCGTAACTGGGTGCGCCCTCGGGCAGATATCCCATGCAGCGCTTGGCGGCGATGGGTGCGCTCTCGATATCGTGGCCGCAGACGCAGATCTCGCCCTGCGTCGGTGCGATGAAGCCCGCGATCATGCGCATCGTCGTCGATTTGCCGGCACCGTTCGCGCCGAGAAAACCGAGAACCTCGCCGGCGCTGACGCTGAAACTCAAATCATCGACCGCGAGCTTGTCGCCGTAACGCTTCGAGAGATGCTGGATCCGGATCATCGCGTCAGCAGTCATTGCGTTTCTTGTCGAGCGTGGCCTTGTGTTCCTTGAGGATTTTTCTGACATCGGGCAGCGACGGGCGGTCGGCCATGCGCGCGATGAGTTCTGCGAGTTCGTACCACTTGCGGCCCCACTGCAATAGTCGCTCCGCGTCGGCGATGACTTGCTCGCGCGCCGCGCTGCTGGTCGCCGGTCGTTCCGTCGGCGCCTTCGTCGCGGGCTTGTTGGCGGCGCGCACTACCTTGGGCGCGGGCTTCGCCGCGGCGGGTGCCGCGGTCCTCGGCGGCGGCACAGTCTTTGGCGGCGCCGCAGGCGCGGCGCTTGCCGCGGGCCGACCCCCTTTACGCTCGGCGCGCGCGACATTCGCATTTCCCGGCGCTGGCGTCTGGCGCGTTTGGCTCGGGACAAATTGCGGCATTTCGCGTGTGCCGGTCACCGCGGTTGCCGAAGCTTCCGTGGTCGACAGCGTAATCGGCATCGCGATCGTCGCGAGTTCACCGCTGGTCGCCGCGGCCGGCGCGACCGGTGCCGATACGGCAAGCGGGATGAAACGCTCGATGTGCTGCGAACCCACGAGGTTCGCGAGAAAGCTCATGGCTTCGAGCGATTCCGAGAATTTGGCGTCCCCGGACTTCACGCGCTCTTCGACCTGAACCTTCAAGGCGAGCGCGCGTTGTTTGGCGAGATCGAGGATCCAACGCGTGGGGCGTTGATGTTTCGGCCACGCCTGGATCTTCGCGTAGCTGTCGTCGTCCAGAGACAGGTACTTGAGATGCAGTTCGAGGCTGCTCAACCAGGAGTCCATCAAGTCAAGCAGTCGTTGATCAGCGGGTGTTGCCATAGTTTTCGAAAACTCCGACGCGCACCCTAAACGATGCGCCTGCCGATGGCTAGACCTTGGCCTGGTCCACGGGCCCCAACTGGAGGCACGGTCGCGATAGACTGCGCGCATGTGTGGAATAGTCGGCATTATTGGCCCTCGGGCAGACCGCGAAATCGTCCAGAACATGGCCTTGCGTCTCCAGCACCGCGGACCGGACGGGCAGGGAATCTGGAGCGGCGATACGGCGGTTCTGGGTCATCGCCGCCTCTCGATCATGGATTTGTCCGATGCGGGTCGCCAACCCATGGTCGCGGGTAACTGCGTCCTGACTTACAACGGCGAGCTTTACAACCACGAGGCCCTGCGCTCCGGCCTCGCCGGCCCCTGGCGCTCGAGCGGCGATACCGAGGTGCTCGTGCGCCTGCTCGAGCGGGACGGGGCTGCCTGCCTGCCACAGCTCGTCGGCATGTTTGCGTTCGCGGCTTGGGAGCCCGACCGGCGCCGGCTGCTGCTGGCTCGCGACCGGCTCGGCATCAAGCCGCTCTATTATTGGCTGCTGCCCGATGGCATCGCATTCGCATCCGAGCTCAAGGCCTTGCTCGAGCTCGGCAAGCCGGTCATCGATCGCAGCGCCGTGCGGGATTTCTTGTTCCACGGCTATGTACCCGCACCGAAGACGATCTATCAGGGCATCGCGAAATTGCCCGCGGGACATACGCTGACCTGGGAGGCGGGGCGTGTGCGGATCGAGCGCTACTGGCATCCGAGTGCGGAAATTCGCACGCGCACGCGCGAGGAAAGCCTGCAACTGCTCGATGGCTGCCTGGGCGACGTCGTCCCCGCGCACACGCTCGCCGATGTGCCCGTGGGCGTGTTCCTGAGCGGCGGCATCGATTCGGCGCTGACCGCGTATTATCTGGATCGACCGCGCACTTATACGCTCGGCTTCGATGCACGTGCGCGTTCGGAAGTCGATGCGGCGCGCCGCGTGGCGCTGCATTTGCATACCGAACACACCGACATGATCGCGCAGGCCGCGGATTTCGGCGCGGCGCTCGACGCGATCCCTAACCTGTTCGACGAACCTTTCGGCGACAGCGCCGCCTGGTCGAACTACCTGGTGTCGCAGTTTGCACGGCGCGAAGTCAAGGTTGCGCTGAGTGGCGAGGGCGGCGACGAGATATTTTGCGGCTACCCACGCTATTGGTCGCGGATCGGCGCCCGTTCGACGATTCTCAACCGCCTGCTCGCACGCGGCCTGCCGCCTTTATCGCGCTTGGGTCAATCGATGCAACGTCATTCGTACGTGGGTCTGCCCGGTTTTGCCGCGGCTCTGGGCGGCATGAATGCGGTTCAGGTCGAGGCGCTCCTGGCCGACGATTGGCGCGAATCCGACTACGACTATTGGTGGTTCTACCGGCAATACTGGCGGCCGGATCTCCAGCCCGAAGTCCAGTTGCGCTGGTTGGACCTGCACACCGATCTCGCCGAGGGTCTGCTCACCAAGGTCGATCGAACCAGCATGGCCCATTCGCTCGAAGTGCGGCCGCCGCTGCTTGATCACCGGCTGGTCGAACTGCTCTTGAGCGTCGATCCCCGGCTGTTGATCGATCAGGCAGGTGGCCGCGGCAAGCTTTTGGTCCGGGAGCTCATGGAGCCGCGCCTGCCTCCCGGTCATCTGCAGAGACCGAAGTCCGGCTTCGGCCTGCCGGTGCGTTCCTGGCTCAAGAGCAATCCGCAATACCTGCGCGATGCGGTGGCGCGCTTGCGCGAGCGCGGTGTGTTGCGCCGCTCGGTGAGCAGCGACTTTCGCCGCGCCTGGTCCTTGCTGGTGTTGGACCGCTGGTTCACGACCTTCGATTGATATGACTGCGCCCGCGCCGCGTCTGCTGTTCGTTCCGGTATCGGGTGAGTTCGGCATGGGCGAGTACGCTCGTTCGCTCGCCATCGCACGCGCCGTGAGCCGCCGCTGGCCGGATGCTGTCGTGCATTTCGTGTTGAGTCGCGCCGCGCCCTACGCCGCCGATGCGCCGTATCCCACGACCTTGCTGCCGTCTTCGCCGACGTTTCACTCCGCGGCGGTGGCCGAGCTCATCGCGCAATTCCGGCCGACGATCGTGGTGTTCGACAATGCCGGGCGCACGGCGCAGTTGCGCGCGGCGCGGCGCAGCGGCGCACACGTCATCTTCATCAGCGCGCGTCGCCGCCAGCGCCGCAAGGCGTTTCGCTGGCGCTGGATGCAATTGCTCGATGAGCATTGGATCGCCTATCCCGCGTTTATCGCGGGCAGACCGGGGGTTTTGGAGAAGTTCAAGCTGCGACTCCTGGGGCGACCGACGCTGCGCTTCCTGGATGTGATTCTCCCGCCGGCGGACCCGGCCTCGCGCGCCGCGCTACTCGCGCGTCTGGACGTCGTTCAGGGCGGCTACGTGCTGGTTGTGCCGGGGGGCGGAACCGGCCATCCGGGCGCCGCGGACGCCGTCGCGCGGTTCCACGCGGCCGCGAGCCATGTGGCCGCCACGGGGATCGCGACCTTATTCATCGGCCCGCACGTCGCGGAGCCCGCGAATTCCCTGCGACAGCTCGGCAGTTTGCCGCAGGCGGAACTCGTCGAGCTCATGCGCGGCGCGCGTCTCGTGATCGCGAACGGCGGTTCGACGCTCTTACAGGCAATTGCCTGTGGGGTGGCGACTGTGGCCGTCGCCATCGCCGACGACCAGGGCGAGCGCATCCGTCGCTGCGTCGCTGCCGGCGTTTGCGTGACGACCAGTCTCGATGCGGCCGCGATCGCCACGAGCGCCGCCGCGCTGCTCGCCGACGAGCCCGCGCGCATCGCGCTCGCCGCGCGCGCCACAGGACTCGAACTTGCGGATGGGATGGCGATCGCCGTGACCGCGATCGCTGCGCTGCAGGCGCCGCCGCGAGGGTCGGCAAGTGCCTAATGCGCTGCTGCTGGGCTATGGTTTGCAGCAACCGTCGTTCCGGCATCGGATGCAAACGCTCGTGGATCCTCTGCAAGCGGCCGGATGGCGGGTGCGCACCGAGCAATTCCCGAGCGGTCGATATGGTCTGCGCACCTGGGAGCGCCGCGAATTGCTGCGTTGGGCCGATGTCGCGATCCTGCATCAAATCAAATTGAGCTCGCTCGAGATGCAGCTGTTCGCACGTTACTGTCGGCATCGCGTCTTCGATGTCGATGATGCGATCTACGTGCGCAAGCCGCGCATGCTCGGGGCGCCGGCCGATGATTCGCCGTGGCGACGCAAGAAGTTCGATGCGACCTGTCGCGGCGTCGATGTCGTTGCTGCCGGTAACGATGTGCTCGCCGCGGTTGCGGGCGCCGTTGCGCGCCGCGTGGCGATTCTGCCGACCTCGATCGACACGGCCGCCTACCAGCCAAGTTTCTTGAGTGCAGATGCACCGCCGACGATCACCTGGATCGGCAGCCCGGAAAATCTCGTTTATCTCGAGATCGTCCGCCCGGCCTTCGCGCGGCTCGCGTTGCGCCATCCGGGCCTGCGCGTCAAGATCATCTGTTCATCGTTTCCCGACTGGCCGGAGGTGCCGATCGAGCGCGTGGTTTGGAGCAAGTCGACCGAAGTCACGGCGCTCGCCGAGTCGCACATCGGCATCATGCCCTTGAGCGACGACGCCTGGGCGCGCGGCAAGTGCGCCTTCAAGCTTTTGCAGTACATGGCCGCCGCGTTGCCCTGTGTGGCTTCGCCCATCGGTGCGAACGCCGAGGCTGTGATCGACGGCGTCACAGGTTTCCATGCCAGCAAGGTCGCGGATTGGGAGCAACGCCTGGAGCAATTGATCGCCTCGCCCACGCTGCGCACGCGCTTCGGTGCCGCAGGCTATGCACATGTGCAAGCTCGCTACTCTATGGGCAGCTACCGAAAGCAGTACGTCGAACTGCTCCAAGAGATCGCTTCATGACTCACAGTCTGCCTTGGCATCCGCTGATCGTACATTTTCCGCTGGCCCTGGTTCTGACCGCTACGTTCGCGCTATGGCTCGCGCGGCTGCTGCCCGAGGGCCGCATCGCGGCGCGCTTGAGTCTGGTCGGCACCTGGAATCTGGTAGCCGGTGCTGTGGCGGCAATCTTTGCCTTGGGCTCTGGACTGGTTGCACTGGGCGCTTTGCATCTCGGGCCGCCGGCTCGGCAGGCAGCCGCCCTGCATGCCAAGTGGGCCATGTTCGCGTCGTTCTTATTGCTGTTGGCCGCCGTGTGGCGCGGTGCCGGCAACGATCCGGATGCGCGCCCCGGTTGGACGTTCCTGGCCTTGCTCTCGCTGGCGGCGGCGGCGCTGATCCTCACCGGCCTTCATGGCGGCGAAAACGTCTATGTCTACGGAATCGGCGTCGCGGGCGTGGCGGCTTCGGTACCACAATAGTCGCACCACATGGCGCGGTAGGCGGCCTCGATATGCCGGGCGAATCTCGGTGCATCCATGAGGGGCGATGTCTGCAGTCGGCAGCGCAGCTGCTTGCGCAGCGCGCCGAGTCGCGGCAGATCCTTGGCGAGCGCCACAGCCGCGTCCCGGAAGTCGCCGTCGCTGTGCGCGGCGAGTTCCGGCAGACCCAATTGCCCCAGTTGGCTCAGGCCGCCGCGACCGACACAGGTCGCGCCGACGCGACTGATCACGGGGACTCCCATCCAGAAGGAGTCGATGCTCGTCGTGTGGCCATTGTAGGGCAGCGTATCGAGCCCGATGTCGATCTCCCGGTAACTGCGCAGATAGTCCGCGCGCGATTGAAACGGCACGAAGCGCACGCGCGCTGCGGTGACGCCGACGCGCTGCAGCCGGGCGAGCAGCACCTCGCGCTGCCGGCCTTCGCGGGCCAGCAAGACGAGGCGCGCGTCTGTGATTTCCCTCAGGACCATGCCCCAGAGCTGCAGGCTCGCGTCCGTGAGCTTGCAGGGGTTGTTCAGACAGCCGAACGTGACTTGGCCGCGCGCCACGGCAGGTAGTTCGCCGACCTCGATCTCCGCGCATAGTGGGTCGTAGCACCAAAAAGAGTCCGGGAGGCGAAGGGTGCGCTCGCTATAGTACGGCGCCCACTCAACGGGATCGAGGCGTGGGTCCGACAGACGATAGTCCATGGCGTCAAGGCCGGTCGTGCCGGGATAGGCGAGCCACGCCACTTGGATGGGCGCCGGCTTGCGCGCGAACACGAGCGGGCGGCCCTGCGCCATATGCATGGTCAGGTCGACCAGAATATCGATCCCATCGCTGCGGATCAGGTCGGCGAGCGCGCGATCGCTCAGCGTGTGCACCTCACGCCAATGGGCGCAGGCGGACCGGGCGCGCGCCGTATAGGCGTCGGGACGAGCGACGCTCGAATAGCAGACGATCTCGAACCGTGCTTGGTCGTGATGAGTCAGCAGTGGGATCGTGAACAGACTCTGACAGTGATCGCGAAAGTCCGCCGACACATAGCCGATGCGCAGCCGCCGTTCGCGGTCGCGAGCATTCGTGTGCGGTACGATCGCTTTGGCCAGCGGGGCGGCAAAGCGCGCGTTCCAGCGGCGCGCCTCGGCAAGGATCGGCGCCGGCTCGGCGCATTGAAAACTCAGGGCATAGACCAAATTGCTATGCGTCGCAGCGGCACCGGGATCGAGTTCCAGCGCGGTCCGAAAGCAGTCGATCGCCGCATCGAGTTCGCCGCTGTCTTTGAGGACATTGCCGAGGTTGTCGTGCAGAGCGGCAAGCCCGGGCGAAAGCTGCAAAGCACGCCGCAGGAGCGCTTCGGCCTCGTCGAATCGACCGACGGTGCGCAGCAAGCAGCCGGCATTGTTCAGGGCTACTACCCAGTCGGGGCGCAGGCGCACCGCCGCTTCGTAGGCCTCGGCCGCGGGCGTCAATTCACCGAGTTCTTTGTAGAGATTGCCGAGATTGTTATACGCGTCGGCATAGTCGGGCCGCTGTTCGATGGCGAGTCGGTAAGCTTGTACAGCCGCGGGTAGCTGCCCGAGACCGCGCAGCGCAATCGCCAGGTTGAACATCGCGGCGCTATTCTGGGGCTCCCGCGCCAGCGTCGCCTCGAGCACATCGCGAGCGGCAGCGAAATCGCCTTGCGCGCAGAGTGCGATGCCGAGATTGATCGCGTGACTTGCAACCGTGGGATCACGTTCACTCGCTGCGCGCTGAAACTGCACGGCCTCGTCGCTGCGACCAAGCGTGAGCAGCAGCACGCCTAAGTTCGCCAGCACACGCACATCGCCGGGGCTCTGCTGCAACGCGCGACGGTAAACGGGCTCTGCCTCGGTCAGCCGGCCGCAGAGTTGCAGGCTGTCAGCGAGCACGAAATGCACGTCGTCGAAGGCTGGATCCAGCGCCAACACGCGTTGGTAGGCAGCGGCGGCTTCCGCGTGACGTCGCAGAGCCTGCAGCGCCTGTCCCAGCCCAAAATGATGCCGCGGCTCGGCGGGCGCCGCGCCCGCGGCGGCCAGCAGGAGTTCGAGCGCGGTTTCCGGTCGCCCGTCCTGCAGTTCCAGCAACCCGCCGCGAAACAAGGCGGTGACCTCAGCGGGATTTTGCGTCAGTGCGTCGCGATACAGTTGGCGCGCCGCGGCCAGATCGCCGGCGCGATGCCGTTCGGTCGCCAGCTCCAGCGCGCGGTTGCTCACGGGTCGACTATAACGTGGCGCGCGCCGGAAGTCCTATCTCAGGCCTTGATGATCACGACGCCGCAGAGCACATGGATCGCGAGCACCAGAATCCAGACCACCGAATCGCGTTTCAGGCGGGGCGTCTCGCTCGCCACGGATTGCTGATCCTTGGCTTGCAGAAGATACTCGAGAGGATCATGGTGCGCGGGCGCGGGTGTCACGCGCGCGCCGTTGATAAAGGCCGCGGGCAGCAGCAAGCCGATCTCGCACAGCAGCCCGATCAGGTTATTCCAGAACGCGCGCTCGTCGATCTGGCGCGCCGCTCGCTCGGCGAGTCTCGTGGGCAGAAACACCAGGATGCCGCCGAACGGCAGCAGGATTTTGCAGATGCCGACGAAGATACCGATCGGAACGCTGCGGTTGACGTCGATCGAACGCTGGATCGGCGGCAGGCACAGGAGGATTGCCCAGCTACCGGCACTCGCCCAAATGAGCGGGAAGCACCACGCGCGGGGCAGGTACCAGGCGTGTCGACCGGTCGCAAACGCGGCCAGCATCGAAATGACCGCGGCGCAGGCAAGCACGAGCATCGGCCGTGTGGATTCGGCGGCGTCGCGTCGATCCTGATAGAAGACGAACCAGTTCTGGACTGCCATCGCCAATAACAGGACGACGGCGGCCAATGGCAACAACCAGGTATGCACCGGGTTGAAGCCGCGGGTCATCCAATTCGAAATGACGTAGGCCAGGATGCCGACGGCGACGCCCGAGAGAACGCCGCCGACGACGAGGAACCGGGCGTTCTTGGTAAAGCGCGAGCCGATCGCGCACGCGGCGCCGGCGCCGAGTATTCCGGTCATGATCGCGATGATCAATGTAGCATCGATGGGCATATGACCCCGAGGTGGTGCACGCTAGCTGTCGGCAACTTGTGTCGAGGGTTTATGGTAAATATGCTGCGCTGTGACTCAATGAACGAGTTCACAACCTGCGTATCGAAATTTGCCTCGCCACGATTGTTGTGCACCAGGCCACGCTTATTTTCGCACCATGATGGGGCGATGCACCGAGATCGCGTGACTTGCGTCAAGTCTTGAACCGCAAGGAGGGAATGCCCATGGGGGATGACGGGAATCGGTCAGCCTTGAGTCGACGCGATTTATTGCGCCTGATTGGCGCGACCGCGGGCGGCTCAGCGATGTATCAGGCGATGAGTTCCCTGGGCTTCGCGGCGGATTCGCCCTACCGTGGGCCGATCAGTCTCTCGGCCGCGCCGCGTGGCGCCTCGGTTCTGGTGCTCGGCGCCGGTGTGGCCGGCATGACGGCGGCGCTCGAATTGCGCGACGCCGGATACCAAGTGCAGGTGCTGGAATACAACGCGCGTGCCGGCGGCCGTAACTGGACCTTGCGGGCCGGCGATCGCTACACCGAACTCGGCGGTCTGACGCAAGAATGTCGCTTCGACAAGGACTTGTACCTCAACCCGGGTCCCTGGCGCATACCACACCACCATCGCGGCATCTTGAGTTACGCACGGCGTTTCGGTGTGCCGCTCGAAGCCTTCGTGCAAGTCAACTACAACGCCTACCTGCACAACACGAAAGCCTTCGGTGGCAAGCCGCAGCGGTACCGCGAGATCAAGGCAGATTATCAAGGCCATGTCGCCGAATTGCTCGCGAAGGCAACCAAACAAAATGAATTGGACGAGGCGGTGACCACGGAAGACCGCGAAAAACTGCTGCAATCCTTGCGACAATGGGGCGCGCTCGACAAGCACCATCGCTACGTGGCGAGCAACGAGTCGAGCATGCGGCGCGGTTGGCAGACGCCGCGCGGCGGCGGTCTATCGGCGAGGCCCACGCCCTCCACGCCCGTGGAGCTGTCCGACGTGCTGCACTCGGGACTCTGGGCGAGTGTGGCGAATGGCGACGAGCTCGATATGCAAACCGCTCTGTTTCAGCCGGTCGGCGGCATGGGTCGCATTGGCGAAGCGTTCGCACGCGAACTCGGGTCCCTGATTCGTTACAACGCAAAGGTGGTCGATATCCGTCAGGACGAGCACGGCGTCACGGCGACTTACGAGGATGCACAGTCGCCGGGTGTGACCCAGACCGCAAGCGCCGATTGGTGTGTGTGCACGATCCCTCTGCCGATCTTGGCCCAGATTCCGATGAACGTCGGTACGCCGATGGCACTCGCGATTGCCGCCGTGCCGTATGCCTCCGCCGTGAAAGTCGGCTTGCAGTTCAAGCGCCGATTCTGGGAACAGGACGAACAGATCTATGGCGGCATCACCTACACGGATCTGCCCATCACGAACATCGGCTATCCCAATACGGGTTACCACGGCAGCGGCAAGGGCGTCGTCTTGGGCGCCTATGTGTGGGGGCGCGATGCCATGGAATTTACCGCCATGACCCCGGACGAGCGCATCCAAAAGACCGTCGAGTATGGGACGCAGATCCACCCCCAGTATCCGCAGGAGTTCGACAATGGCATGGCGGTCGCCTGGCATCGCTCACCCTTCACGATGGGTTGCTTCGGTCTGTGGACTGAGCACAGTCGCGCCACGCACTACGACAACCTGTGCGCGTTCGACAACCGGATCGTGCTCGCGGGTGAACATGCCTCGTTTCTCGGCGCCTGGCAGGAGGGCGGCGTCACATCCGCGCTCGATGCCGTGACGCGTTTGCATGCGCGTGCCGTCGCACAAGGCGAGCGGGCTCGAGGAGCGCAGGCATGAGAATCGCCGCTCGTCCTTTGGCGCTGCTCGCGCCATGCCTCGTGGTCCTGGCGTGCAACTGGGCGTGTGCCGACGACCGCCGCGCATCCTTGCAAGTCGCTGCCGGCGATGAGCATGCCGCCGAGATCTACAGCCATATTTGTCAGGGTTGTCATATGGCGAACGGCCGCGGGGCCGTCGGTGCCGGCCACTATCCGGCGCTAGCCGGCGATCTGACGCTGGTATCGTGGGAGTATGTCGGGATCACTATTTTGCGCGGTCGCAAGGGCATGCCCGCTTTTGGCTTGTCGGCAGACGAGGCAAAGCAGACTCGTTCCGTGCATCTGGACGATGCCGAGGTCGCCGACCTCGTGAACTACCTGCGCCGGCACTTCGGCAACCATTACAACAGCAAAGTCACGGCCCGGGACATTGCAGGTCTACCGCATCCCGATGCGGACGGTGAGCGGGAGCTGTGACGAGAAACGCCTTTTGAAAGGAGTCATTATCATGAGTCTGCGATCGATGCCTGTCCTACGATTTGCGACGAGCGCCGTCGGCATGCTGGTTCTCTGCGGCGGCTGCGCGAGCGAGGGTGCCATGCATGCTGCGACGCCGAGTACGAGTCCCGTCGTGCGCACGCCCTTGCTCGGCAGCGATTTCCCGATTTCCGCGGCCGTCACCGTGCCGAGCGGCTACGACACCGTGTACCTAAGCGGCGCCTTGCCGCCCGTGATCAACAAGGATGCGCCCAAGGGATCGGTCGCGGCCTACGGCGATACCGAGACTCAGGCCACAGGTGCCCTGACGGCGCTGCAGGCAACGCTCGCGAGGCTCGGTCTCGGCATGGGTGACGTCGTGAAGATGACGGTGTTCATGGTCGCGGATCCGACCAAGGACGCTAAACTCGATTTCGCCGGGCTCATGGCCGCATATACGAAGTTCTTCGGTACGGCTGCGCAACCGAACAAACCGGTGCGCAGTGCGGTGCAGGTCGCCGCGCTCGTCGCACCCGGTGCGCTCGTGGAAATCGAGGTGATTGCGGCCAAGCCGCGGTGAACCGAGATGAGTGAGCGATTTGCAGGCATCTTGTTGAATCCGGACAGCCGGATCACCTGCCCCCAATGCAAGCAGGAATTCGCCGTCCGTGACGGCTTTGCAAGCCGTGCGCTCGAGCAAGTCGAAGAGGCGAGTTCCGCGGCCCTTGCGAAGCTGCGCGAAGAGGAGCGCGCGGCGCTCGAACGGCGCGCCCTGGTCTTGGCGCAAGAGCGGGAGGCGGCTCATGCCAAAGCGCTTGCGGACGTGCGTGCACTGACGGCACAGACATTTGCGCGCCAGATCGAGGCGCTCAATGAACAGCGCGCCGGCGATCAAGAGGCCTTTGACAAGCGAATGGCGGAGCAGAGCGCCCGCTTGCAGGCGCTGCAGGCCGAGCAACTGGCGCTGCGTCAGGAGCGGCAGAAACTGCAGGACGAAAAAGCCGTGATGGCGCTCGAAGTGCAGAAGAAGGCGGACGCACAGATTCAGCAGCGCGAAGCCGTGATCCGCGCCCAGGAGCAGGAACGCGCGCATTTGGAGAAAGCCGAGCTGCAAAAGAAGCTCGACGACGCAGGCGAACAACTCGCCGTCGCGCAGCGCAAGATGGAGCAGGGATCGCAACAGCTGCAGGGCGAGGTATTGGAACTCGCGATCGAAGAGAACATCCGCCGCGCATTCCCTTTGGACAAAATCGAAGAGGTCAAGAAGGGCCAGCGCGGCGGCGACATGCTGCAGCAAGTGATGACCCGGACAGGACAGGCCGCCGGCACGATTCTCTGGGAGACGAAGCGAGCCAAGGATTGGGGCCTGCAATGGATCCCCAAGCTCAAAGAGGATATGCGCGCCTGCAATGCGGCCGTGGGGATCCTCGTTACCATGCCGGGCGCGCTGCCGCGGGATTGGCCGGCGGGCGCTCATTTTGCGCTCTATGACGATATCTGGGTTACGCAGCCGATCACCGCGGTTGGGGTCGCCGAGGCGATTCGCTCGGGGCTCATTGATTTACAGAGGCAGCGCGTCCTGTCGGCCGGCAAGGGCGAGAAAGCCGAGGCGATGTATGACTACGTGACTTCGCCGCAGTTTGCGCAGAAGTTGCGAGCCGTCGGCGAGGCGTTTCAGCTCATGCGCAAGGAGCTGGAGTCCGAGATGACGGTGACCAAGCAACGTTGGGCGCGTCGCGAGAAACAGCTCGAGTCGGGCATGACGCAGCTGCTCGGCATCGGCGGCGGCATCCAGGGTCTCGCGCAACAGGATTTGCCGGAGTTGGAACTGGGTGATGAGTCGTCGCTCGAGCCGTAAGAGCAGCGCTGAGAATGCGATCCAGAGTCACGCTGGCGCTGGTCATTTTTGCAGCGTTATTGACTGAATGATCCGTAACGTCGTCGGTGATGCCCCGAGCGGTATTTCCCGGTCAACCGAGTATGGCCAGTTCACCGAGTCCGGGCGTGGCTACGGCAGCAGCGTGATCGCCTTGGCGTATTGGGCTGCGTGGGTTGCCTTTGGGTTATGGAGTTTCGGCTTTCTATTCGCGTATCGGCGTGATGCCTTGTGGATGGCATTGGCGGTCTTTCTGTTCACTCAGGGCGATATTCTGCCGGCACATCGGGTTTCTCGCCCGCTACGCGTGCCCACGTTCCTCCTGGCCAGTCTTGCTTGCGCAATGCTGCTCTATGACACTTCGGACTGGTGGTTTTCGGTTTTCGAGTCATGGCACTCCTCGAGTAACGACGCTTGCGTACGTCAGACCCTGGGGCGCCTTTGGTTTGTCAGCATGTACATCCTGGGGACCATGCTGACTGCCGGCATGCTCGTACTTCCGTTCAAACGAGCGCTTGGCGAATTCGCGGTCGTGGCGATCGCGACCTTTGGGACGTTCATCACCGTTTGGGTTCAGAGGGACATTATCCTCAGCTCAGTCGCTTGGCATCACCACTGGTTGGTCAGCGCATTTTTGCTATTCCGCGCGCTGATCGTCGGATTGGGGGTCGCCGCGATTGCTCAGCGAGTCCGGTCACCGGCGCAGCCTGACGACCGGCTCCCGCTCTGGCGTCGTTTATGGTGCGGCAAGATTTCGGTTCCTTGGGGAATGGTCATCTACCTCGCGTCGATCATCGCGAGCCTCGCTTTACTTGTGTTCGTCGGCTTCTTTTATAACGCGCGTGGTCCCGACGGATCGCTCCAGGTTGGAAAGCAACTGCTGTGTGTCTTCGTTGGCGAAGTGTTGCCGTGCTTGTTGTTCTTAGCGGGCTCGATGATTGTCCTCCGCACTCTGGGTGAGGCTGCCGTTCACCGTCGCCCGCTGCTTAGTCGCTTCGCGCAAGTTCTGGTCCTGCTCTGTTTGATCCCTGTCGTCGTAACAGTGGCTCGTTCGAATGGCTTCGTGGCGGGCGAAAAACTTCGATCATCGCTGGCCGTTGTGCTGGGCACTGCATATTCCTACCGACTGACCGCTGACGGTTCAGGTCTTGCTTTCAACGGAGACGTCACTTACGGCGTTGCCGATCGGCTCAAGCGGGAACTTGGCCTGCACCCGACGATTCGCCGACTGATCTTGAGCAGCGGTGGCGGGTTGACCAGTGAGGCGGTCGAGGCCGCCGACATCATTGCCGATGCGAAGCTCGACACGGTCGTCGAGCAGAGTTGCGCGAGCGCCTGCGTCCTCATGTTTCTGGCGGGCACGCAGCGAACCGTGATTGCGCCGGGTAAGCTGGGCTTTCACGCCTTTGTTGCGCTCAATCCGGTTGGCGCCAATGGCATTATTGGCAGCTGTGGCGAATATGCTCGCAGCGGCGTAACAATGGATTTTTGTCGGAAGGTCGACGCTGTCGTTCCACCCGCCATGTGGTACCCGACTCAAGAGGAACTGGTGGCAGCGCACGTCGTTGCGGTACCGACACGGATTGCGCGCTGAGATTCGCGATATTGTCGGTATGGATTGCGAGCTCGTGCCGTGTCAAGCGGCGCGACCCAGCCAGACCAAGCCCCAGCAGAGCAAGGACCAGCTCACCACGATTCCGAGTTCGATGAAGCCCCGTAGCGGTTTAGCTCGCGTACGCGCGCGAAAGTCCTCTCGCTTTGCCGGCGCTTGCTCCGAGACGTTCAACAGCGCGCAAGAGACCGCGGCGCCGGCGGCACAGACACTCACGCAAATGCCGAACCAGGGATGGGAGCCGAAAAGCGCAACGGCGGGCAGCAAGGCCAGCGGCGCGATCGGCCATAGCGCCGCGGCAAGCTTGGCGCGCACGATCTGATCGCGCGCGAGCGGGGCGGTGGCTAGGAGTTCTGGGACTTCCTCAGCGACCAAGGTGAGCCAGGAGAGCGAACTCGACAGGAAGCCGCACAAGTAGATGTCGGTGCCCCAGATGAGCGGCAGGCCATTGCGCGAATGGCTCCAGGCGACGACGGCGAGCGGGAGTACGGCGACGCATTGCTGCAGGATTTGCGTCAGCAACCAGGGATCGCGAACGATCAGCCGGATCTCCTTCCGTATCAGCACTCGGCGCGGCGTGCCGGCGAAACGCAACTCGGTAATGGCGGGGCGCCGCGAGCGCGTCGCGGTGACACCGCTCGAGGCAATTGCCGCCGTCAAGAAGCGTTCGCCCACTTGCCGGATCGTGAGCGCGAGAAGGGCGGCCATCACGAGCAATAGCAGCAAGGGCACGGCGTTACCGGCGAGCCACACGCGTGCGGGGGCGTACATGGGGTCGTCGATCGCGAATGCTGTGTTCCCCCAGACGCCCTGGTTGAATGCCCCGTGTTTCGAGGGTCCGTTGAGCATGTTCGCGATCTGTAGGGACACCGTGAATCCGATCGCAATGATTGCCGAGAGGACCTGACCGATCACGCGAGTCCGGCGCGGACCGCAGAGTGCAAATAGCAGCAGTGTCAGTATCAGGCCGACGCTGGTCGCGAGCAGACCCAAGGTGGGCACGAGAAGATAGGCTTTGAGTGCCGCGGGATGACCGAACAAGGCAAATGCATTCGCGAAGGGCCATATCAGGATACCGACCTCGACCGTCACGGCAATAGCGATCACCGCACCACGAGCCGCCATGAAGCGATGGGCCGGCAATGGCGACCCCAACAACAGATCGAAGTCGCCGCGCGTGTAGAGCACTTGGACCGCGCGCACCAGGCTACGGGCAATCATCAAGAACAGCAGGCCTAATGCTGCACTTGTTAGAGCGGCCGGGGCTGCACTGTCTGGCAGCGGGGAAGCGTGGCTCCAAGTCCAGGCAAGCAGAAGCCCTACCAGATGGAGTAGTACGAGGAACAGCACGAGTGCCGTGTTGCTGCCAAGACCCTTCGGCCGTTCCCGCCAGTACAGCAGGGCCTCGTGGCGCAGCAGCCAGGGGGTTGACCCCGGCACAAGCGTCACGGCGGAAGCGCCTGCGGCGTCGCGAGCGGTGATGCAGGCTCGATCGCCGATCCCGTGCCCGCGCCAACCAGGCGCAGAAACACGTCCTCGAGCGTGCCGCCCGCATCGCCGGCCGTCGTGCGCAATTCGGCGAGCGTGCCTTCGGCGAGTAGCTTGCCGGAGGCAATGATGCCGATGCGGTCGGCGAGCCGCTCGGCCACCTCTAAGATGTGGGTGGTCAGAATGATCGTGCAGCCGCTGCGGGCGCGCTCGAGCAGCAAATCCTTGACCTGCCTCGCGATCCCGGCATCGAGTCCGGTCAGTGGCTCGTCGAGTATCAACAGCTTTGGCTCGTGAATCAGAGCGCCTGCAAGCACCGCTTTCTGCTTCATACCGCGCGAAAAACCCTCGCAACGCTCGTCACGGTGGGCCCATAGCTCGAGGCGCTTCAATAGCTCGCGGGCGTTGCGCTCGGCCCGGGCGGGCTCCATGCCCCATAGGCCGGCGATGAACTCCAAGTACTCCGCGACCGTAAGCTTGTTGTATAGCAGCGGTTCGTCCGGCAGCCACGCGATCAGCCGCTTCGCCGCGATCGGCTCGCGCTGTACGTCGACTCCGAAAACCTCGATGCGGCCGACATCCGGTTTGAGCAGGCCCGCGACCATGCGTAGCGTCGTCGTCTTACCCGCACCATTCGGTCCGAGCAGGCCGTAGAACTCGCCCGGTCGTATTGACAGATCGATACCGTCGACGGCGGGTCGGCCGAAACTCTTGCGCAAATCGCGGACGGCCAGCGCTAGCGGGGCGTCATTCATCCCTGAATCGACCAATTGACAGGGCTGCTATCGGGCATCGCAAATCCTTTGATGAGGCACGTCAGCGTTGCGAGAAGTATAACGGCAAGCGGCGGCGCGGCAATCCGTGTTAGCACGGCGCTAGGTCCGGCGCTCCGGTACCGTGACTCGGTTAGCAATATACTGGCGCAAGATTCCCAGAATCACGACGCATAGGAAAAGAAGAACGCCATGAGTTTGCTGACATATGCCGAGCAATCGAATTTTCGCCAGACGGGGCGCAGCCAAGAAGTGGATCGTTTGGTCGGCGAGTTTGCGAAGCACTGGCCGTCGGCCGTGCACGCATTCGAATACGGTCGCTCCTGCGAGGGGCGCGCGATGCGGGCGATGCTGGTGTCGCGCTCGGGTGTGCTTTCCGCCGCCGAGCTCAAGCGGCAAGGCGTGCCGCTGCTGATGATCCAGGGTGGCATCCATCCCGGCGAGAGCGATGGCAAGGACGGTGGGTTCATTGCACTCCGAGAACTGCTCGAGGGGGCGGTGGGCGGGGACCTGCTCGAGCGCCTCGCGATCCTATTCGTGCCGGCGTTCAACGTCGATGGACATGAGCGATTCGGGCGATGGAATCGGCCCAACCAAGTGGGTCCCGAGGAGACCGGTTGGCGCACGACCGCGCAAAATCTCAATCTCAATCGCGATCATATGAAGGCGGAGGCGCCGGAGATGCAGGCGATGCTGCGTCTCTTGAACGAGTGGGATCCGCTCATTTGCGCAGACCTGCACGTGACCGATGGCGCGGACTTCGAACCGGATGTGTCCATTCAAGTCGAACCCATCAACCAGGGTGCGGCAACCCTGCGACCGAGCGGTGTGCGCCTGCGCGACGAGCTGATCGCGAAGCTCGCGGCGCAGGGCTCGCTGCCCTTGCCGTTCTACCCCGATCTTGCGCGCACGGACGAGCCCGCGTCGGGTTTTCAGCTGACCGTCTACTCGCCGCGCTTCTCGACCGGGTATTTCCCGCAGCGCAATCGCTTCACGATGTTGGTCGAAACGCATTCCTGGAAGCCTTATGCGCACCGGGTTCGGGTCATGCGCAACACGGTCGTCGGCCTTGCGGAGCTCGTGGCGCTGCACGGTCGCGAGTGGCTGGCGCAAGCGCACGCAGCGGATCTGGAGGCTGCGCGGATTGGCGGGACCGATGTGATCCTCGACTATGCAGCGGGTTGGCGCGAGCCGGCGCAGGCCGGCGGCGCCGTCGAGGGACGCGATTCGCCGGATGCCGATCTCATCGAGTTTCGCGGCTTCGCTTACACGCGCGAGCCGTCGCCGATCTCCGGCGATCTCGTCACCGTTTACGATCCGGCGACACCGCAAATCTGGCGGGTCCCCTATCGACACGCGGTCGAGCCCGCGCTCATCGTCACGGCGCCGCGCGGGGGATACCTCGTCCCGCCGGGATTTGCGGATCTCGTCGGCGCGAAGCTCGCCCTGCATGGCATCGCCGTGCAGGCGATCCCCAGCGATCGGGCGGCGCATGCGGTCGAGGCATTCCGGGCGAGCCGTGTGGAATTTTCGTCGCTGCCGTTTGAAGGACGCATGCGTGCACGGCTGCTCGGAGCCTGGCAGCGTGAATCGCAGGACCTGCTCGCAGGCAGTTTGTTCGTGCCCATCGCGCAGGCGAAATCCCGTTTAATCATGGCGCTACTCGAGCCGCAGGCGCCGGATTCGCTGGCCGCTTGGGGATTTTTCAATGCTTGCTTCGAACAGAAGGAACACATGGAGCCTTATGTTGCCGAGCAAATCGCGCGCGAGATGCTCGCGGCCGAGCCGCAGCTCGCGGACGAGTTCGCGCGCCAGCTTGCCGCCGATGCCGCCTTCGCTGCGAACCCGGTCGCGCGCCTGGAATTTTTCCTGCGACGCCACGCGTCGTGGGATCTGCGCTACAACCTCTATCCCGTGCTGCGCGTGATCGAGACTTGAATTTCTGTAGAAATACGCGAGTTTCGTTGCTTGACGGCTGCCCGGGGTGGGGGAGGAAGATAGTGTTATAGGGACGCTGGATTCCGGTGAATCGCGCTCTGCGGTCGGGTTCGCGTCATTGGGCAGGTAAGCGGCTCATCTTGGCCGGATTGGAGGCCATCGCTAGTGCGTCGTGGACTCGTGGGCATAGATGATTCGCCAGCCCTCGGGTAGCTTCTTCCAGATTGCGGAGACGGCAAAGTTACCTTCCTTGATCGTCTCATCGGGCATCGTGCGCGTCGATTTCATGAGCAGTGTCGTGACCGCGAGGTCCGGCGACAGGAGACGGACATCCGGCCGGCCTCGCGGGGCGTAAACCACATCCGTCTTGCCGTTTTGCCACCACTCGCGCTGCTTCGCATAAATGGCATCCCAACCGACGATCGGCTCTCCATTAAAGATGAGTTCGGTCGATGGTTCGCGCGCATAGAACCCGACGTGGCGGTCGATATCGTGGGCATTGGCGGCGGCTCCCATTTCCGCGAGCGACGCGCTGATTTGTGCTCGCGTGGCATCCGGAGCGACGATCGTGGCGCAAGCCGATAGCAGGGACATGAGGATGGCAACGGTAAGGCCGTGGCGAAGCGTGCGTAAGTGCAGCGCTTCAGTCTTGATTCGGTTGACGCGTGTTGTGCGCAACTAACTCTCCCTCTTGCTTAACGGTTGAATGAAATCGACGAACGCACGCAGCGGGGCCGGCAATAGGCGCCGACCAGGGTAATAGAGAAATGGCCCCGGAAACGACTGCCACCATGACTCGAGGATAGGCCCGAGTGCACCGCTGGCAAGATAAGGACGTAGCCAATCCTCAAAAAGATGAATGATGCCCGTGCCCGCGAGCGCCGCCTCGACCGCGAGATCGGCAGCCGCGCCGATGCGTACGATGAGCGGCCCCGACGGATCGACCTGCACGATCTCGCCGTCGCGCTCAAATTCCCAGGGCGTCATCGCGCCGCTCGTGAAGCGGCCGCGCAGGCAGGCATGTTGTAGCAGGTCGCGGGGATGCTGCGGGTGACCGTAACGCTCAAGATACGCGGGGGACGCAGCGGTCGCGAAACGTTGCCGGTGCGGCCCGATCGGGACTGCGATCATGTCTTTTTCCAAGCGCTCGCCATAGCGAATGCCGGCGTCGCAACCGGCCGCGAGCACATCGACAAAACTATCGTCGGCGAGCACCTCCAGCCGGATGTCGGGATAAGCGGCAAGAAAGGGCGGCACGATCGCCGGCAGCGTCAATCGCGCTGCGCTCACCGGGACGTTGAGCCGCAAAGTGCCGGCCGGCCTGGCGCGAAAGCTATTCACGACATCGAGGGCGGCGTGCACCTCATTCAAGGCGGGTTCAAGCCGGTCGAGCAAACGCTGTCCGGCCTCCGTCGGGACCACGCTGCGCGTCGTGCGGTTGAGTAATCGGACTCCCAGCGCGGTCTCGAGCCGGCGGACGGCCTCGCTGAGCCCTGAGGCGCTCGCGCCGCTCGCTCGTGCGCCGTCACGAAAGCCCTTGGCGCGCGCAACGGCCAGGAACGCATTCAAATCACCGAGGTCGATCTCCATTGTTCGAAATCCCGCACAGCCCGTGCCAATTACATCTAATTGTAGAACGTTTGGGGTGGGCCTAGCATGGCGCCCTTCAGTAACAGCGAGGAATGGCAGTCATGTCAAGCATCCATCAAGTAGGGGCGTTCAAGCTCGGGAGTCACAAGGTCAATCGCTTGGGGTATGGCGCAATGCAGCTGTCCGGACCCGGGGTGTTCGGTCCGCCCAAGGATCGTGAGGCGGCCTTGGCGGTCCTTCGCGAGGCCGTCGCGAGCGGCGTGACCCACATCGACACCGCCGACTTCTACGGTCCACACATCACGAACCAGATCATCCGGGAAGCTCTCGCGCCGTATCCGGAGGATCTGGTCATTGTGACCAAGGTCAGCGCCAGGCGCGGCGCGGACGGATCTTGGATCCCGGCGATGTCAGTTGAAGAACTGACTCAGGCAGTCCACGACAATCTGCGTCACCTAGGTCTGGATGTGCTGCAGGTCGTCAACTTGCGCAGCATGTATAACGTGCATCACCCCGCGGAGGGATCGATCGAGGCGCCGCTGTCGGTCCTGGCGGATCTGCAGCGCAAAGGCCTCGTGCGGCACATTGGACTCAGCAATGTCACGCCCGCGCAGATTGCCGAGGGCCGTCGGATCTGCGAGATCGTCTGCGTGCAAAACTATTACAACCTCGCGCATCGTGCGGACGATGCCTTGATCGATGCGCTGGCGGGCGAGGGGATTGCGTATGTGC
>Ga0209208_10000377_pt1 | contig 56584 bp, 34 predicted proteins | sample S1TSphfallax_3_FD_187694 | JGI IMG/M metagenome (GOLD analysis project Ga0209208, IMG submission 187694) | Host-associated microbial communities from peat moss isolated from Minnesota, USA - S1T2_Fd - Sphagnum fallax MG (SPAdes) (version 2) | ecosystem: Host-associated > Plants > Peat moss >... | reverse complement strand
GAATGGCACATTTTGTTGGGACTCCCGAAATGGAGTCCCGAAATTGTCCCGAAATTGTCCCGGCGGGACTCCCGGAACTTTGAACTGCCATAACTCCCGACTACGGAGTTGGATCGCGACGAGGTCTGAACCAAAGTCGTAGCCCTCGTCGAGATCTTTCCAACGCCATGTCGCACTCCCGAATCGGACATCAGGAAGAGGTCGATTCCTGACTTTTCGTGGTCGGGATTCAAACTGCCAGTTTGACTCCCGACCCTTCTTTTGCTCATAACTTGGGCTGCAGATGTCCAAATGGCCAATGCGAGGCCATTTTCGATATTTACGTTTCAAGACCTTTCCAATGACACCAAGAACACCCCAATGAGAGGTGTTTTGCCCCTTGTTGTCGAGCTCTGAACATTCGGGAGTCCCGGAGGACTCCAAATCCTAACTCTTTCCAAGTGCTGGGCTTCACCCCCACACTTGGCCGAGTTAGGGTTGCGACAACATTAGCCTGCAACTACCCTTGTAACAATTTACAATATTAAGAAAACATAACTTTCGTTTAGTATTTTTTTAAAAAACTTGGATGAATAGATATATGCAAATATATTAAGAAATATTCTACATGTGAGGCTAAAAGCATAATAAAATATACCAAAAATGTGGGAAGATGTTTTAAAATTATAAATGAAATAGTTTTTGGCATAATTATGAAAGAGTAAATTCAAATTTTATTCAAGTTTTATTATGAAGTCATTTTGCATTCCATTTAATTCATGATAAATTGAATACCAAATTTGAGAAACTTTAGAATAATAATAGTAAGAAACAAGTCTTTTGATATTGACTAGTCAATATGGTGTTCAAAAACATTATTTCATGAAAAAAATAATTAAATATATATATTTATAAGTAGTATATAAAAATTACTATGTATTCACATAAGGAATTTTTAAAAATTGTACTTGTTTGATGTTTAAACATACTTGACACATATTTTATACAAATGTTACAATGCATAAATTAGATTATTTGAGTAAAAACATTGAATGTATAAAGATATAATGATGGGTTTTGATTTTTATTTATTGATGTGACAATTAGATTATCAAGGTAACAATTTGGTTTACTTAATTTTTTTCACACTTGTGGATGAAACGGTCAAAATTAAATAAATTAAAACGAGTAAGTTTATTTTATTTTTGGTTGTGTTTAAGGGAAATGAAATTGTTAGCATGCATTTAATGTGGAATTGCAAAGAAAAAGACTATAATGGCCATTGTGCCATATTTATTATAATAGACCAATTGTGAAGATGTATCTTGTCATTTGGTCTTTGAAATAACCAAAATTGTCAAGAAATGAATTCTAGACTTCATGGATCATAATTAAAGGCTTTCTTTTCAATTGAATTCACATAATGAAAATCAATTATAAGGATACATATCAACTATGAAAATATATGACAACTATGATGTTCACAAATTTGAAATTTCTTGGTATGGTTATTCAAATTTATACATATTATGTTAAATTAACAGATTGAATTTTTTTAATGTGTTTATATCATGACATTGCTTATAATAAGTTGAATTAAAATGATGGGAATAATTTTAAATTCAATTATAATGAATATAATATATCCATTCAAGCATGGTCAAAGTAATGTAAATTTGGATTTCTTAAATTATTATTTAACCTTATCTTAAATTACTTGAAATGACTTGTTAATGACATGTAGTCATGAATGTAGTGCATTGATGAATTGAATGCCAACAACTCTAAAAAACCCCATGTTATCAATTAAGGTTACTTAACTCCCTAATTTTATGTTGTTTTCACTTAGTTGTAAACTTACAACATAACATGAACATATGTTTTAAAACATAAGTTCAACACATGTTTATTGAGATAATCAAACCCCAATGGGAATAAATATGTTATAGATGTACATGTAAGAAAACACAACTAGGAAAATTTACAAACTTATATATTGTAAGTTCTTGCATATATGCAATTGTCCTTTTCTTGGAGTGTTGAAGACCTAGGAAAATATGAAATGGGCCGCAACAATATGAAGGGTTTAGGGTTTACCCACAAAAAAGGTATTAAAATTTTAATTTGAGTTCCTAGAAATAAAAAGTTAAGGGTCCAAGGTTGTCAAAAATGGCATGACAGGCCATTGTTGCATTCATCATGTTGGCATCCATTTAGTTGACACATCAATTTTTGTGTCAATCCGACGCATAAATTGACATTGTCATAATAAATTTTATTGAAAAAATTTATATTATTATTGTTTACCCATAATTAATGAACACATATTTAATAACTTCATAACTAACACACATCAAGATCACTTGCCACATGGAAAATATCGATCATGGATTAGTATTTAGTTAGAGAGTTCACCCCTTGTTTAACTTGCAACCAAACCTATCCATTTCTTATTACAAGCTATATATTGCCCTTGTCAAGGTTGTGACCAAAAATGGACAAGCTTAGTTCTAAACTTGACAAGTCTCCGCATGTTTAACTTGTGACGAAACCTATTCACTTTTTAGAACAAAGTTACATGATGGCACTATTTAGTGTGCAATTGAAAGTGGATGGGGTCAATCACAAATTAAATAGGTCACCTTTTGTCTAACTTATGATTGAACCTATCCATTTTCAATCATAAGACACATAACGGTGTTACGTACCTTGTGACTGACAGTAAATAGGTTTGATCACAAATTAAACAAGTCACCCCTTGTCCAACTTGCAACCAAAGCCTTATCTAACAAAATAATCATGCCCTTGTTTAACTTGCAATAAAAAAAGGACAAGTTTTGTTGTAAGCTAACGAGGATTGATTGAACATGTGCATTTTTAGTTGCATCTAATCACAAGCGTTAAATTTAATTGCAATTTGGTTGTTTTTAAACAAAGGAGGCAGTCAGAATTCAACACATGTGCTAGCTATCTTTGAGGAAAAAAAGGAGGGAGGAAAATGTGGGACCTTATGAGGGCATCATTCCCACCTATTGTTTTCTTCTATAATGCGTGAGGAATGCGGTGTGTGTAATCATTGCCTTACATTTCAAAGAAAGTGGTGGGTTTTGGGGGTTGAAAAGATTTGAATTTTTTGATTGTTTGACAATTATTGTTAGATTCCATCAATTTGGCCTCCTTGATACTCACCATACCACTCCAAGTAATAAATTTAATTTATCTTATAACTATTTTAAATCGACCACATGCCAAAAACCTTTCCTTTTAGGCATTAAAAATTAATAATAAACATTATTATAATTACAAAGGTATAACAATTGAAGCAATTAGACTTTTAGGGATAATATAATAGACTCAAGGGATGAACACATGGACCCCATATTATTAATGGTTAAGCTAGGGCTTCCTCCCAAAAACAAACAAATAGCAAGACGCATAACCCAAATAAGGACATTTGGGAAAATCCTAATTAGTTGGCACACGATGGATGGTAAAATGTACCCAACCTTTCAACACATTATGTGGATTGGTGTCACATTGACAAATTTTGGTTAACGCAAAGGCATGACATTCATGTCAAAAACAATGTAGCCCATTTTAATAGTTGTTGGGACCAACATATGAAATCACAATTGGCTGATGTCAATTTGGCTATTTGGGGTATATCAGAATTCAAATGCAATGTGGTGCCATTGTACATGGCCCAAATGGCTTATGTTGAAATAGCTCTAGGTGTTGATATGGATTGGTCAATCATCCCAACAAGTTCATAAGCATAAAAGAACCAAACATTCATCATATAATTTTGTGGTTAATTGAAACTTGGCCCAAACCCCTTAATGATTCATTTGAAGCTTCTAGATTCAAACGAACCTTAGTGGTGCCCAATCCCTTTAATGTATTTTTAAATGCAAATGCCCATGATATCAAGTAGATATTGAACGTGATTTGGCACGATTGAAAACATTGAAATAAACCAAGTTGTGGATTCAAATAGCCTTGATGATGCCCTTATGAATGTCATTTAAAGGTGTGGTTTTGAACTAGAGGTAGAACATCAAATGTAAGTTGTAGAATTAAAAGTTAGGGAAAAATATAAAGAAAAGTAAGTCATAGAGTTGTTGGGACATTTGTAGAACCCAAAATCTTGAACTAAAAAGTTTGAAACTAAAGCTTTTGAATTGTGATAACAATTGGAGCAATTCAATGCAACAATTCAAAACTTGGAGCATGAAAAAAAAAACTCACATGTCAATAAGAAACATTATGATCATGGGTAATGGCTCCATGAAACGCTACTAGAAACCATGTGAAAATCGAAACAACAATATGTGATGCAAAAGGCATGGAGATCCAATATTACAATTGGAGGGCCACTTGCATTTTGATTGCATTTTAAGAAGTGTAGTTCAAATTTGAACTTTTACAAATTGGTGTGGATTTTTGAAAGCATGGGGCCTTTTGAACATAAGAATTAACATCATGGTCAAGGATTACAAAAGTATTTCCTTAAGACCTACTTAAGCATGGCAATGGGAATAATAACAGAGATCGGCCCAACCAGTCACATTTAGAGTGAGAGTACAAGCCAACCCAACCCACACATGGGCAAAGTAGGGTTTTTTGGCCAACATTTTAAGCTTTCACACATGATAGCACCACTTGCTCAATTTACCTCAACCCATATGGGTCAAATGGGGGGGGGGAGGGGGTGGGTTTTGGGCATATGTGTTTATATGTACCATTTTCAATGCATCATTTTTCTTTCATGGTGCAACGTAAGCAATGTGTGTTGTGTCGAATGCCATTCCATAGGTGATTGTATGCAATGTTCTAGGTTGAATATTGCAAGTCATCACATTGGGAATAAATGCAGTTAGCTATGAAAGGAAGTGGGGGACTAACCTATTATGGAAATGGTGGCATGGTGTGCATGCACTAGATATTTTAGTGATCTTAGTCAACTTTGAAAAAGATAGCACCATAGTCATTATAATTCATTAAAAGAAAATTGCAATTTTGTAACTAATCAATTTGCAACTACTTGTGATTATTTGTCATTTTCAACTATCATTGATTATTTCTACACCTATTTTTTACATTTGGTTGTGTTTAAAATTACATTGCAATTAATGTTTTTTTCATTTTTCCATTTGGACAACTTTTAACATGGCTTTCATTAAAAAAAACCCATCTATGCCCCATTAGTTGTAAATGTGATCAAATGAGTTACAACTTTATAAAATACACATAAAATTGTAACTTGCCATGTAAAAGTTTTTGAATATTGAATGATTTTTTCACCAAACATTAACTTAAATCATAGTTGAAAATTTCAGTGGAATTGGAATGTGCTTTTGGTGTTGTTGGAAAGATCTTGATGTGTAGGATTTAATGGAATTTATTTGGTAAGATTTGGATTTAGAATGTGGGAGATATTGATTTAAAAATGATTTCTACTATTGAAAATTCAAATAAATTCCAAAAAACTTAGTTTTGTAAGGAAAAATCAATTGAGGACGTGGTAACACTCAGGCCAACGGCATAGGTCACACTAGTTATTGTTTGGTTTGTGTAGGTCCATATGAATAATTGACCTGCTTGTCATTTGTCCTAGTCCCCATTTCGGAGCTCCAACACGCCCTTCCTACCCTCAAAGTGGTGCGAGCTAAAAAACCAACCCCAACTCCTTTTTCTTCCATTGTTTTCACTTTCAAATTTGCATTCGAGTCTTTCAAGGAGTTTGGGTGTGCGTTATGTAACCATTTTTGTTATTGAACTCAATTTTTTTTTGAGGATGTATGCATGCAATAATTACCCTTTGGTTCTCGTAATTTATAGCCTTTGTTCTTTTGAGGTGCACTAAAGGTGAAGGAAATTATTTGTGTTAATGGCCAATGGCATATTAAACGTTGCCCACCCAATTTTGCAATTCAATGTTCTACACTCTAAAAAATCATGGGGTTCAAATGCAAAGTAAAGACCAATCTTTACAAATATGTAAGTGGAATTCTTATTCCCTGTTACTCAAGTTTTTGGGTACAATATTGAATTAGATCACTTGAACACCATAAACATTGGTTTTGTCCCAATGACTTGAATTGTTGTGTCAGTGGTGTCTAGTGTAAAAATATGCAATTGTTAGGCCTCTAGTTCCAATTGTATCGTCCATCCAAAAAGGTACTAACTTAACTCAAAAAGAGGTAACAACTTTAAAAAACGTAAGGTTTTCCTTTGATCGCTTATTTAAAAACAATGCTCGAAATTTATTTGGTTCCCAATTTTCTAGTTCAAGCAATTCCCATGTGCCTATTATGAATTGCCATAACTTTGTAAGGCCATCCAATGCAAGTTGTTGGCTTACACAACTCATGGTGGCAAGAAGGTGATACAACCTTCCATCTTCAAATTAACATAACAACACACCAACAATTGAAAGGTTGGCATCTTATTTCTCCAATGCCTTGTTTTCCCCCCTATTAATGTTTCACCACTTGGGTATGGAAGAATTTATAGTCTTTTTTTTTATGACAAATGATATGATGTCATGATTGGAAATTTCCTTAGATGTTCATGTATATATTTTGTCATAATGGTGGCAGCTTCTTTGGGTGGCTGTGGGGCATATGTGTAATGTAAACATGTGTATCACTTTTTGTAGACAATTATGTTATGTGGGTTCATGGAAGAGTTCATTCATCACTACACATGGAGTTGGGATCGAGTTTAGCATTTGTTGATGTGCTTTAAAACTTTTGAACTCTAGTGACAATACATCACAATTGCATTTGCATAAAATCAATTGTGATTTTCTCATTCATAAAACTTGTTGTAGTTGGTTGGATTATGTAAGAAGTTTAGATTCTAGTGATGGTTTGAAGGTTTTTTCTCAAATGTGTATTATTTAAATCAATAGGTCACAAGTTAGGATAGGTAACTTGTTTCATATAGTAACCTTTTAAGTTACTTATTACAAAATCTAGGTTTACAAAATCTTTATGTTGTGATGAATATACATTAGTGGTGTGCCATAAATATATTTGGCTTCATGTAAATTTATTTCCATTTAACCCATGGCTAATATTAAGAATAAAATCTTTGACAATCATAACATGTTTCCATGTGTATTATCTTTATGTATAATATCGTAATACCTTGGCCATTTCAACACATGTTTCTCAAATAATTAATATATTTTGAGAATTATACTTCATGATCATAAAATATTTTTCAACCATGCAATTTCCACCCATTTCAACATTTCTAAAAATATTGTAATTATTGTCCAAAAGCCTTAGACATTTGGAGCATTGGTTGCACCAAGCTAAGGATGATAAAACGCATATTTCTATTTTCTTTTGCCTTCAAATCCTCACATGATGTTTTCAATAACTCTATTGACCAAACCTATACATTTAAAGTCAATAAACCATTGTTAATTTTAGAACAAACCACACATGTGATGTGACAAAATATTCTAGGATTTCCATGGAATATTTTGCCATGTCACATAATATTTCCGCATGGCAAACAAGTATATTAAGAATATTCCATGAGATGACATGAAATATTATTCAAAGATTTTTTCTTGCTCACCTATTGGCATCGTTGAGATTGATGTAATTGGTTAGATGGATGATTGAAAATTTTTTTTCTAAAAAAAAATCCAATAAAGTCTTCTTATTGTAGCATTTAATTTTCTCTTAAACGTTCAACCAAGAATGCACATGTTGGGTCCCCATGGTAACATTTTTACATAATCCACACGTGTTATGTTCATAAGGATAATTATTTTACCTTTGATACAAAAATTATTATATTCAACGTAATTGACCCTACATCAATGTGATGCAAGATTACATTGACATCAAAATAAATGTGATTGATATGACATGGCGAGGCTAATGCTAATAACCTTGAATTAAGCTTGGATTCAAAATCAACAACTTGAAATTTCAATTTATTGAAACCTATTAACAATTTGACCCATTACTTAGCATCCAAAGTGAAAATTTAATCCTAAAGTCAAAAACATATTATTTTTACCCATAATTATTTATGTGACATGAATAATATCATTGAAATACACCTTTACATAATATAGTAAATTGGGACAATATTTTTCAATAAGCATGCATAGATTTTATTGTGTTTTACAACTCATGGATTCATAAAAGCTATCACCTTTTGTACTAAATCTCAATATACGAAATCACTTCCACCCATGTCATTCCACCTTTTTGTCGCCAATTTGAGATTGGTTAAGTGGGTATGTCTCATCTAGACTATTGAGTATATGGTTAGACCCTTTTAATTCATTTGGGGGTGGAAATTGTCAACTACATGTGCATGAGAGGATACAATTGAAAGAATTTTTGGTAAAAAAAGTATGCAAAAGATAAATTTAGTAGATCCAAAATATATCTTGATCAAATACAAGATTCAAGTATTTGAAGTTAATTAAACGTGATGTGGTTTTTAAAAATCTTGCTTCCCAAAAAGAGTCAATTGACTAACAATAGTTGAAACTGGAGGGAGATGTTAAATTAACTTTTTGTAAGATAGCAAGGCCATTATGTAAATCATTAAAGCATTTGGAAGGTGTTTTACCAAGTGGAATTACCATTTAATTGGAAAATTATCATACTTCCATGTGGGTCTTGAAAAGAAGTTTTTATTTGACCCCAAGAAGCTTTTGAGGGCAATGGTAGAAGTTGTGGTAATAGGTTTGTAGAAAAAATATTTGAAATTAAGTAGAAAACCTTTAAAAACATGGTCATGGGATGTGCCATTTGATTGAATGGAATGGTTACATCTAGTGGAAGATGCCTATTTGGAGTAAGATCATGAACAGAAAATATGAAGTATTGTCTATTTAGGAGGATACATAGTTTCAAATGGAGAATCAAGCAATCATAGATGTTGAAATATTTTTTTGCATTCTAAATTACTAGCATGTAATGTTGTCCAGAGTGAGTTGAATCAAAATGATTTGATACATTTGAATTTACAAATTACTTCAATTTATCTGAATGGTTTTTGGAAGTCATTAAAATGGACTTAGACTTCAGATACTTTGGTGTTGGTCTTGTTGTACAACCACAAAAGGATAACATGGATTGTAGTGTATCATATATATTTCTGGTCATTTGGCATGGCATAAGGAGATGCAAAATTCTTGAAGTGGATTAAAGGTGCGAACATTTGATTTCTTTCTTTGAGCAAAAAGAAACTTTGATCAATTTTTTGTGAATATCAAGAAAAAATGAAGATCAACTAATGTGGTAAAACTATACGTAACATTTCGAGATGCCATGTCAAACCAAAAGGCAGAGAAACAAAACAGAAAGAGCACTAGCACAAAAGGTTGGCCATGCCCTTCAGAAAGCGCCACTGATCAGTTCTTACACATCTGAAGGGATTGTCTGATAGGACTTCACAACCAAAAAATAAAACACAGGGCTGCCAAAAATCATTCAAAAAAGTTTTACTGCGCGGGGACATGATTTTTATGGACGAAATGGGTAAAGTTCCACAGTGCTGTGTTTGTGTCTAATTGAGGTACTTTTTCGAGGTTTTATTTTCCCAGGTGGGACAGGCGGTCATCTGCTGGTTCCACTTTTGATTCTGGTAGTTCCATTTGCGATGTGACTCAACCCCAGTTAAAGCATTTTGAAACGGGTCCTCGTACACCTGTTACCACGTCTTGACGAAATGCCTACTCACCCTACGAGGCTCAACTTGTCCGTAGGTGAAACGGGCCCGGTAAATTTCACAGTACATGATCACCACAGTATAATAATCAGGAGTTGGACGCAATGTGGGTTGGTGAGCAGTCAGTCAGTCTGTAGGGCAACAGGTCAATAATACCACAGTACAGGGGCAGCTTCAACACATGTCTGTGGAATAATTAAATAAATTTGAGGAAGATTACACGTCTCTCTCTCAAGATTACATCAAGATTACATGTGGAGAAATGAATATTCCTGAATTTACTGCAAAGGATTCTCTATTTTCCTTCACAAAATTTTGTTCATGCTGAGTGAGAAACGTGTCAATTTTGTGTAAAATTCAGCATTTCGACAAATAATAATTACTGTGGAAAGCTGCCAAGGTGAGTACGGTTGTACCCTGGACTTCATTTATGAACGCATTTTCTTACGTCCAAGCAATACGGGGAATTTTAGTCTACAGAAAACAAGTATACTTCAAATTACCTAGCAGTCCGGTTCAATGTTGATCATGTGTGGCATGGGGCCCGCTCGCGCTGGTGGACGCACCAGGCCGTGACGGCACTGGGAAGAAGCTCCACGGAAACCCAAGGTGGGTGGGATAGTCCAGCTTACGGATACGTGTTCCAGGCAAAGTAGAAAAGGAGCGTCGAGTATGGGGGGGGGCGGCAAAATGCATAAACCAGGAAAAAAAGAAAAAGAAAAGTGTACAGTGGTCACAGATGGGTCCCACAGTCGGGTCAGGTCTCACTCTGGAGTTAGAAGCTGGAACCCTTGTTAATCGCTGCCCTTATCAACCTCATCTCTTCTCCTAGTTCATTCTCTTCGATGTATCTCCATCGCATCAGCTCTCTTCTGCTTTTCTATCTTGTGGAAAACCGATCTCAAATTATCGCTTAAGTTCCAGTGTTCGCTGCTATCCCCGTCTTCTTCCAGTCCATTGTTGATCGGCACCGTGGGAACTGATCATAATTCAAGATACTGGTCGGGAGCACACGTACTAGAGACGCTCATTCAGAAAAAACACGACGAAGTTCGAGTTGAAGAGATTGTGTGTAGACCTTTGAGTGCCGTCAGGATAAGACAGAAAGAAATAGAGAGCAAACAGCTTGAGGGGCTTTTAATGAGAGACATAGAGCACGAGGCAGAGAGAAAGAGAGCTTCAAGGAGCGTAACTGGTCAGGAGAGTTCAAGAGGGTTTCTGTCGGACTATTACATCCTGAAGCTCGAGATTGGAGGTTCAAGATAAAGTTCCGACCGAGAGGGAGTTTGTGACCTTTCTATCTAAAGACGTCTGTGACATCCACATATCCATAGAGATAGAAGCGAGAGGGAGAGAGAGAGATCAAGTGAGGGTTTTCATGAGTGACTGTGTCTGATACGTCACAAATTGATTTAGAGAGGTTTACAAGGTGGACAAGTTGATCAAGACCGTGCGACGTTGATTGAGGAAGACATAAGGTGCCAGAGAGCTCAAGACCGCGTGGTTTTATTTGTAGGTAATGAATCCCAGGCAACGACAATTGTGGAAATAGATCTAGTGAAGCTTTCAGTGCATTCGCGTTTATAGTCAGAGCCTACAGTGTCTCGACGAGTAGTTCAATGTTTTGCAGCCTTAATTGGCCAACTCCAGGCATAGTGTATTGCTCATCATATATGTGAGCAGTTTTGTTTCCTAGTTTTTGCTTAATGTTATCTCCTTGTGCGTAACTACGTCAAGCTGAACATTTGCTGTTTTAGATCGACGCATGCCGTCAAGGTTGGGGAGGATAAAGAGAGTATGGCCGACATCTAGACTCCGTGTGAGTGAACATTCCTGGAGCGACAATGTTGCTTAGACTTCCACCACAATAATTAAGACCGACGTCTCGACTCAGGTCGACAAGTTTAGCTTTTCGGTCACGATCTCGCTACACATTTTTTCTTGCATTTTGGTTGATAAAAAACTTCCGCTAGACTACTAGTAAGTTCAAGCTGCCATGGCTCCGTACATAGCAGACAACCAGGCCGACTATAGCGAGCACTATATCAAGTCGAGTGGAGATCCATTTCTTGGCCTGAGCAAGAGCTCTCACACTCTTGGAAAACCGACACCCGCGGGGCCGGGATCGCCTGGAGTGTTTCGCCGTCACGGATTGCCGGAGCATCATCATCATCCTGATCAGACTACTATGACGGCGGCGCCCACCATTCGAGTAATCCACATCTTCGCGCCCAAAATCATCAAGACGGATGTCGCAAACTTCCGGTCGACTGTTCAAAGACTGACTGGCCGACCTGCTCGCGGCAAAGCGGATACTACTGGAAGTACTCAACCACGAAGAGCAAGAACTAAGACAGTCGCAGCGGCAGCAGCAGCGACTTCGCCGGATTCTTCAGGTTTTCAAGAGGCTGAATATTCCCCGACGTTCTCGACGGTCCACCAAAGTAGCTGTATTTCCACGCCACTACGTGATTCTTCAATGTCTCAGAGCCACGTCGTCGGAGGTGCGTCCGCGGATCATCAAGCTGGCTCACCAGTTGCAGGATGCTGCAACACTATGGAAATTGATAATTGTAGTCTGACGTCGAATGACTGCGTGGACGACTCCTCCACCTTCAGTTTCTACACCAGCATGGATTCACAGACTTCGAATAATCACGAGTCGCCACAAGACCTTTACCAAGGTTGCTCAATGCTGCATCCTCCTGCAGTATCATCATCAGCAGCTGATGGTATCGGCAGCTTCTTCTCCCACCGACAGACTCCGTACGCTCTGAATGAGATCCCTGCGCCATTCTTCTCTGGAGACATTCTTCACTCTTGCACCGAGTTCATGATGCCGAGCTGCAATAGTACTCAGGATTTTGCGTATCATCAAACGCATCATGTCCCAATCTGCATGTCGTCTAAGGACAGCGCTTATTCAATAGGTCCTCTACCAAGCATTCCACCACTTGATTACAATGGGCTAGCGGGATTCAGTGACCTGGATAATATTCTCACAGGCCTTCAAGGATCATCGACGTTGCCAGATCTACCGCTGAATTTGCCACCATTAGTCTCTGGAAGTTCTAACGGACTGTTCTATGATACTTTCTTCATGCAGCCTCCGCTGTGCAGATAAATCGTTGGAACAGCTTTTCATGGAGCATGACACAAAACTTCAAACAATATCATGGTACAAACACTGAAACCCTCCAAGAAGTTGACATTTATACTGTGTATTATCTTGCACCTTTGGCAAGGGTTTTCTTCCGCCTTCATAAACTTTGCATTTGTTATATTAGGCCCATGAGATGCATCCAGCGATGGATCCAAGTTGGTAAAACCGACATTGGTTTCTGGAAGTTCATTGCACTATCGACGCTAGCTTAAGTCCATTCTGATGTGCGATAATGAGGGAGGGTTTGATCAAGCCGAACATGTCTAGAATTCAAAAGCAGTTCAGTTCAATCATGGAGCTGGATGCAAGTCGCTGATCATGAGCTTGTCTCTTTCTGATCATGCCTGCAGGTATTGTCGCGGCTCATCAAAAGGCTCTTGTAAATTTCTCGATCCAGAGTGTACTGAAATGGTGCGAGGACCGCTGCATCTTTCATTCAATTGCAACCTCCTCATTGTCAACCGGAGAAGCTACTTCTATTGACATGCCAGCCCTAGGCTTATATGGTGTAAATAATCAGTAGTCCATTTAGTTTCAAACCAAGCTGATCAAGGTCTAAACTCCATGATTTACCAAGGAGGCCGAGCTGTAGCCGAAGGGCAAACTCTGAAAGTGTGCAGAAAAGTTCTTAGAGAGTGACATTTCAGATTGTTCGAGATCGAAGAACTCAAATGAGCTGAAATGGGTTGCAACAGATGTTGATCACTCTCGGGCTTTCGGTACTCACGAGACAACAGTTTCGTGAATTTGGGCTTTATATATATTTCAGAAATTTAGTTTTGGGTTTGCTCATGAATAGATTCAGCGAGTGTAAGATACCCGTCCAGTTTTTTTCTAGATGTAGAAATGTATGTTTGGGTAGATCAACCATCTTGAAACCATATGCAGCAGCATTGGCAGCTGTAGATAGTAAAGAACCAGCAACATTGACTCTCGTCATGAGAGCTCATAAGGACTGGTTCCTTTGCAGGACTTGAAAGACCAGCAGGTTCACCTCTAGAGGGTACACACTTAATAAAAAGTTATGTATGTTGGATTTATCTATGGTGGCCGAATTCTTGGCTCTCTCAACGATGCTCAATACGAGCTTCTGGATCATGTCTTTGTTGAATTCTAGTGTAAACTCTCGTCAGAAGTACTGGCGTTGGTATACGTCCAGCTTGAGCGTATGTTGTGTACTAAGTGGTTGTTGCTGCGTTGTGACTTGTAGGTTGACGCCGCACGCAGTGTGCACTTGGATGTGTTAACATTCTGGCTAGACTTCAAGCAAGTTTTTTGCCGACTAGTTTAGATAAGCTTCTAGTACTTCTGTCGAAGATAAAATTTCCTTCTTGTCGTGAAGTGAATAACTGTGCCATTTTATTCGAGTTTCCATTGCGATTTCGGCACTTCGGGCCTCTAGGATCATTTGTTTTCTAGGGTTAGGTACTAGTCTCTTGAGGCCTAACTTGGTCGAGTGACGAGTGTTCCCAAGAGATGATCATCCTGGGTGTTTCAACTTCACCCTAACATGACTACAGCTGGTCAATAGTGAGGTTCAAGTAAACTAGAGTGGTTGAGAGTTGAGGAATAATTTTCAGGAATGTCCTGTGACTAGATAGAGAGGAATCTGCATCATGTGGACATGATTAACGTTTGAACTCTTAGGGTTAACTCTAGTACTGAATCTGCTCTAGAAAGAAGAAGGGGGCTGGACTCATGGACTGTTCTAAATTAACTCTCTAGAGACTAGAGTCGGGTTCTCGTTGTCATGGATTCTTGAAAGACTTATTCTCGTCTCTTTGTGTAAGCGGCTTCCGAGATTAGGCAGAGCAATTGGATTCCCAGCTGTAGCTAGATGCTGCGGTCCCCAGCCACTAGACCCACTGGTTAATCACGTGAAAAAGCCTGAATGTCTTGTCTTAAAAGCGACCACTTTAAACTGAACATCAAACGTTCTTTAACCCTGCTGTGCAGCAGTTAACCTCTTGTTCATGACAAAGTGCAAGAAACGAAACATCAAACTAGTGCAGGCCTTAGCTTTCTTTCCCATGACATACTGTTTCAATTCTGTCGACTACTACAAAATGTTTCAACTAGTCCCCGTTTACTAACAATTCACTCACTCAAAATCTATTGAAATCACTTGGCATACAGAGACACCTTTTGTTGTGCTTGTACTCATCATCTCATCTACTTTTTTAATTGCTACCTATAATCAGGTATTCTCATCAGCTGCAGCTCCTAGTCTTGAATCTTGACCTTGAAGAAACGCATTCATAGGAAGCTCTGATCAGTTTAAGAATATACCATACCCGGCGAGGTCAATTATTACTATGTACACACATACAAACACTTGTGTCCTGCACCTGCTTACAAGCCTTAGTTTCATGGATGCATTCATCAGATGGAGCTCTTGAGGGTCCTGACCATTTTTCTAGCTGTATCGGTCTGACCTTGAATGGACCTCAGGTATGGAAGCACGGTTCTAAGCTTGGACTGTGTTACATGACTCCTATCCACTTGTACCAAATCAAGTAAAAGATCAACATGCACACACACTCATGCAAAGCTAAGCTGGTTTGTAGTGATTTAGCAAGCCGGACTCACTTTTGTCTCCTTTCTGAAAGTTTCAGTACCAGAGCTTTTGAGTATTAGCTAAATGTATCAACTGGACCAATATTAGGAAGAGTAAAAACATGCAGTACTACTTAGAGCAACCTGTATTCTAGGTCAGCTGCTAAAATTAGGTACATATAAGTTAATTTTGGGGCCGCACACAATTTTGTCATAATTATCAATTCTGTGGCACTTCAATAATGTGACAAAATTTCCTGTCCTCAAACATTTCAAATTTGTGAGATTGAATCCAATAAACTTATGTAGCCCAGTGGTTTCAGAAACCAGCTTCAGGGACCTTGTCAAACCTGTTACACTCTTTGCTTAGTCGCAGTACCGTGTGTTGCTCAAACCTCTCTTCCTGATAATGAATGCTCTTGTGGTGATGCCGGCCACTAGCTCCTGCTATACTTACCGAACCCTTCCAATGTTTTGGTAAACAATAACAACTGTGACCCCCCCCCCGCCAAGTAAACAGGAGGGTGGGCGATTCAATGCAAAAGAGAAAAGGGTGGCAGCAGTTGGAAAAGGATGTGATCAGCAGCTGGAGTATAAGTCGATAAGTACAGAGAACCGGCCCCGACCCTGATGGGATGCTGTCAGCTAGATGAGGGGATTACCTAGTAACAGCTAGCTGTAGAGAAAGGAATCTAGGGTTTAGGGGCAAATGATTCACGAAACTAGGGGGGGTATATATGGCTTGAATCCATAGTTAAGGTCAAACTAGAATCTAAAGTTGATCAGCTCCTGATGAGGTGATTGCGTGCAGTGATGGGGTGGCCACTACATATGAGCGTCAGATGGAGGAAACGTTGTCCCTACAGTGTCAGGCTATATACATAATCTAATTCAAGGCCTTTCTTTTGCTCACATGCTCATGAGTTTTCCATGATTCTACTTGTTTTCACACGATTTGTGTTGATAACTTTCCTCCTCACACTTCAAAATAAATGGGGACAATATACATCATCCCTTGTTGATCTCAAAGCCCACTTGCCCTAGCCCTTGTTTTCCATGGCCAAGGAATCTAATTAGTCCCAGCTCCAACTTCATGTAGGTTCTGGTACACTGCTTATATATAGGCATGGTAACAGTATACCAAAGCCCATAGGGAAAAATAACCGGTTATTGCCTTCGTCCCTGCATGTCACCCATCTGACAAGCCCTAGCCTCAAAATTTCCTCTGGCTATTATGGTTCTTAAATATATGTGCAATAAGGATTATGTGTTGGACACTGAAGCAGGACCCAAGGGTGACTACCCCTAATCAAGATACTTTATTGTTGTTGTTGTTATTGTAAGAATTTGGGGTTGGGCATTGTGCATTGTTGGTTGTGAAGCAGTCATGTCCAACTGACTATTTCGTTCCACTGGAGAATTGGGTGGACCTCCTATTTACTGTTTTGTTATGATGAGTGACTCGTCTTGTTGATGTTTTGATTGCATGCTGGCCATTCCGCTCATCCATACCAAGTTTAAATATTTCTTCTGCAGTATTTCGAATACGTGCCTCGCTGGAGCCCACAGCTGAGAGCATCCTAACACGAGGGGTGGCCAGGTTGAGAAAGTAAGCCCATATTGTCACGCTGGCCACTGAAGAAAGGGGTTAGTCAGAAAAGGTACCAAGTGCCTATCTGACACCACCTAGATACCAGGATGTACATATTAAATCAAAAGCTAGCAAAGAAAAGAAAACAAACTTGTTTATGAAATGCTTGTGTTGGTGTCAGCCAGGTGAAAACTCATAAATTCATGAACTTATTATTTACTCCAACACAACTTCCGAAACCATATGTATGCTATGGCAATTGGGGTCTGGCTTACTCTAGGTGAGTGACTGGACAGAAGGTGGTTAACTGTGCGAGACGTTTGTCATAGCAACTGATTCCATAAATGAGTTTGTTACAATTTAACAGTGGAGCTTACCGATAAAGTTTGCGATTGCCCGCACTAAGCTCTTTTCCAAGAGTTTAACAACATAACATCTATGAGCAAAAGGAGGTTTTCCAGCATTGTTCTTCAGGGTGCATATTGACCTATTTTTAGAAGATCTGAGAAATTTCCAATTTGTTATAATCCATGAGACATTGGGGATTTGATTCATGACTAGATCTCCTTTATTCAGTGTAAATATTCTCACCACATCCCTCCCGATTCCCAAAGAGGATGTTATTAGGCTCAAGGTGAAGGCACTAGGAGGCAAGGGCAGTTGAGTATATCAGTTAGGATACATCCAATCAAGATCGGATCAAGGGTTCTGTATTATTTATGATACTTTATAATGGGTACTTGAACTAACAACCTTGGAATGGGGAATTGGGAAGCCCTACCTCTAGGCTTCTTTGTCAGTATATCCTTGTGTTTACAGCTCCTTAGCTCTAAGAATTACTTGCCACATGTATGTGCCTACAACAATTCATTACCAGTTATGCGACACTGACTACTTGTCTGCTGATATTTGCTGAACTATAAATTGACTCATCAATTGTCACACTCTAAGTTGTGTGGAGTTCCAAATTTCTGTTGGGTACTTAATTCATTCAATTGGTAATTCCTGACCAGCCCAAAAATTATTCACATGCAAAAGCTGGGGGGTGTGGAGGTGGAGGGAATACCTACCTCACACCACCACCCCAACGATTTATTTCCCAACACTTTGGAGGGTTTTCGGATAGGGGTGACCTACAGTTTCGTTCATTATTTCATGCCATCAAATTGAATACAGGCATCCCCAATTGTTCAACTCCATTCATCAACACTTAGAGGAGACCTTTTAGTGTAGTTATTTGTTGCACTGTAGCATGGCGTAAACTCTGTAGGACCAGCAGCAGGCTGGGAACTTTTCATGGCCCTCTTCAGTGTGTATTTTTTGGCTAAATTTCATGGCCCTCTTTGATGAGTATGAGTTAGAAGTGTATTAAAAAAAGGTGCTATGCTATATGCCTTCAACTAACGAAAAAGAGAGAGGTGTTTATAAGCTGTGTGGTTCGCCAAATATACTTTCCCAAATTCCCAGCCATGTTTTGAATTGTTGCTCCAATGTCCAAGCTCCAAATCAAATGGGCTTTGTTCAAGAGTCCCTAATACGTCAGGGGGTTGTAGTACCAAACAAAGTGCATTTAGCTACTTGGCTTCTGCTGAATCACCTGACACATTGATTGTCCAATGTCTTCATGTAACATTGCATGAAGACTAATGAATCTCGCCTACCTTTGCAGACTTGGAAGTCTGAAAGCCCAACTATTCCACTTGCCAGTTGCTCTGCCTCCTTACAACTGGGCTCTTTGTTCTGTACTTAGTAGCTAACCTCCTTTTTCCCCTTATGCCCATAAATGTGTATTATTTAGTGAATTTTGTGATGTATCCAAAGTGGCCATCATGCATAACACAAACATACATGTTAAGTGTTTGTGTTGTGCTCATGAAAATAGGAAGCTCTAGGCAACTTTGATAAATGTGTATTATTTAGTGATTTTTCTTGGGGGAGGAAAACTCCTCCCCCAAGCAAAATCCAATTTTCACCACATCCCAAAATTGTGTCCTTCTATCTTTTGATCTTTCTGGTTGTTTAAACCATTTCATTTAAATTTAAATTCATCAAATTTAAATTTCTGATGAGATTGCAAAATTGGGAAGAACCTTTCACCCCAAATCCATATCCTCCCCTCCCCTCCTCATCAGGTGAAAACCATAAAAACTGACTGCATAGCCAACAACAGGCACACACATTCTTTCTCTCAATTTAGCCATGTGGTTGTTCCGGGTTTCTGTACCAATGAAACATTTATTCATAGGGCCTCATCAAGGGGTATGGATGCAGAAGACAAGACACATTATGACCCTTGGCTTCGCTTAACTTGGCTTAAAATCCCCCTTCCTGCACTGTCGGAGTGTCCACCACTGTTCCAGAAGTGGGCCAACAAATCTATAATACTAGAAGTCTTGAAGAAATAGTTATTTTGGGGGCAACACCAAACAAGTTTTCCAGTTGAAATCTGAAGCTGAATTGTGGACATTTTGTTCTATACTTTGCAGCAATTACATACAGTTATTAGAGCTTCCCCAGCCACACCTCCTATTGGGGCCTCTATGAATATTTATTATAGCATTGAACATAAAGTGTTAATTATTCTGCCATCTCCATCCATATACATGAAAATTAGACAAGATAATGTGAGAGATTATATAATTCTTACCACCTGGACCAATCATTATAGTTCACCAATCAAAAACAGTCATCTCCTTTTTACTTGCCCTAGTGGATGTAACTGTACAATGTTGGCATATTTATAACCCAAAACTCAGTTTCACACTAATTGATGGTGAGACTTAATCCAAGATAGTGTGTACATGCCATTTTGGTGCTATGCGTAGATATGCTCGAACTTGGTAGACATTAATCTTCAGTTTTAATTGGATGGCCAAATTTGCAACAGTTTCCTCTCACAGGCTACCATGAGGGGGTTGATTGATGTCAGTTTGGTTATATAAGAGCAGTCTCCAATTTTACTGGATCACTCAAATTGTCAACTCTATCATCAGAAATCAGCTTTGTTCTAGAGACCTTTTTTCGAGTACAGTAGAATCATGTAACATGTTACCTTTACACACCAAATAAGGACTCTGGCATGCACTATTGTACTACAATATTTGGAATTGATAGGTTAATATGCTGGCATTTCTCTTCTGCTGTTGGACTGGTGTTTGACAGATAATGAAACAAACTTGTGCATAAGGTGGCGGGCCCACTTCCACCCAAGAGGGGCCCTACTGAGTCCTTACAAGTACAGCAGAATTGTTTCACCCTATTCTGAATTGCATAAACAGCTTGGGTGAACCAACAGTGACTACCTACACTGATACCATTGTAAAAACCAAAACCCCAAGATTCATACAAATTGCTTTTATATGTTATAAATATCCCATGCTTAGACTAAATCAGGGTTTCTGGGTCCAAATCTAACATTCTCTTGGGTTTTCAATATGGCCACTAGGCATGTAACCTAAGAAGCCTCACTCAAGAAGGTGAAGGTGCCGGTGTAGGTGTTGTGTAGAACATACAAAATAATTTGATTTTTCTTTTTCTTTTTTATTCCGGAGCATCAACAATTACTAACAATTGGGAGCATGAGGTCCTTGTACACACAGGCTGTATAAGTCAGCAGTGTGTATGAGGAGAAATAGATGATTTGCTGAAAGCCAGAGGAACAAAACCCACATGTCTCTTCTTTTGAAAGAATGTGCCAAAATTCTGTCTCTGTGTTTTCTCCTTTTTCCTTACATGAAAAAAAAGTCTCCCTCTCCCCCAAAGAAAATCTCCAATAAGACAATGGCAAAGTTCACCTCCTTTAGAAAAGTTTCAGTGCATATACTCACAAGAAACTTTTTGTGAAAATACACCCTCTGTATCGTTGAGTGACGTTGGCTATTTCACAATCTAACCCCATAAGTGTCCAACTTAGGAACCAAACTGTGTGACCAGCTTGTTTTAAAACTAATGAACAATTTGGGGGCAAGACTTGACAGTGCACAGCAAAAATATACTAGTGTTGGGCAGATATCCAAAAAAATTGGATATCAAGCCATCATATTATGTCGGATATCACACTTGATATTTGGGGTGATATCCTGATTACTGGATCTCACATCTATGAGATCCAGCCATGTAATATCCAGTTTTAAATCTAGATATCAAAAACATTAAATTGTAGCAAGATATATGTTCCCTAACCAAATTCGGATATTAGGTAAGGGTTGAGAAAAGAGGGGTTTCTACTATGAGGTCACCATTGCTGCCTCAAACCCTAAGTGCCTCTCAAGCTCAGAGTTATCAAGGGCCTAAGTTGAAATTTGGGCCCCACATTTTCTTTTTCTTTTTTCTTTTTAATTTCCTTATTTCAAGCTCTTTGTGCTTTTCGTGCACCTTGTTGTCGGGTCTCATTTTCTTCCTTTGCATTACTACCATGTTATTCCTTTGCACTAATAGTGTGTTTGTGTTTTTCTTTCATGCTACATTTGTGTTTGTTTTTTCACATTATGTCCATGTTTCATTTGTGTTACTAATATGTTCATGCTTTTTCTTTGTGCTATTATTGTTCTCATCTTCTTCCTTGCATTGCTTCTATGTATGTGTTTTTTTTTCATGTTGTCCTTTATACCCTAAACCTTCCATCACACTGCTACTATGTCTATGCTCTTTATTTATTATGTTGTTGTGCCCTTTCCTCACATTGTTGTTGTGTCCATGTTTTTTCATTTTTACTATTATTGTGTCTTTCATTCAAACTATTGTTATATTTGTGTTCTTCCTTCACATTGTTAGTATGTCTATGTTTTTTATATGCATTACACTTAAACAACCCACTTTCCTAACTTTGTGTCATCGCTTCCCTTGAGGAGTTGATGGGGTTAGATTACTACCTAGACCCTTGACAAGATGCAAAGCGTCATTGGGTTTCAATTGCGAAGCTTAGTTGTTATGCCCTTCTTTCATGTTGTTAGATTTATGTTTTTCCTTCACATTGTTGTTGTGTTCATGCTCTTCATGTTTGTAACTTGTAGTACCTCTTTTTTAGCATTTTGCAAGTTTGAAAATTGGAGCCTTGGTGGTTCAACTTTTTTATGAAGTAATTTTTTTTTTCATTTTTTAAAAAATATTTTATGTTCTTTTTAGAATTATTTTAGGTTTTTTTTTGTATTGATGTTCTTGAAGGTTCCATTTTATGTAATGTATGGAATTTTTTGTGTTTTGTTGTGTAGGATTTATAACAAACAATTGTTGCATTAGAACATTATCTTACACATCATTCTTGCCTTCTGATGAAAAGTGAATGAAATATTTATTCTTGTTTGTAAATGTTTCCTTTGGTTTTCTTAAAGGATGCATAGCAACAACACATTCCATATTCAATTTTGCAAGACATTCATTCGCTTCAATTTTTCCACGTTCGGATTTGTTTCATATTTGTGTGAAAAATGGAAAAGTCTAGTGAAAATGAAAATAAATCAATGCAAAATGAAGGATGTGAAACAATAATGAATGAAACTAAATTTGCAAATGATGTAATTGAAGACAATATAGAAAATCCGAATTTGCAAATTAAAGGGAGTGTAGTTTCAAAAAATGATGAAGAGGAAATTTTTAAAAATTTTGAATTATTGCATTCACAAAGGAAAAAATGGAGGTTACATAATAATATTACCTTATTCTTATTTTTTTAATGTTAATGATAATGAAAAAATTATATTTGATGCATTTCAAATCAGGCATTGTACCTTGTGTTATTCCAATAATTTACTTATTTTAATATAGAAAAATTAAAGAAAGGTTTAATATCATATTTGAAGACAAGTGGAATAACATGTCTAAGAAAACATGTTGATGCAAACCATTCAATAGTTTCCAAAAATATTGGAAAACAAGAAGAAATTTGGAGGGACATGTTAAGAAAAGAGCATATGTATCTAATTCTTCCATACATAATTTTTAATTTCTAATGAAAAAATTCAAAAAAATGATGTGGAACAAAAAAATGTATTTGCAGGATATTGTTTTTTTCACAATGAAAAGCCATTTGCCCTTATGGTTTGTGGAAAGTGTTTGGCCAAAGCATTTGATCTTGCATTTGTGTCCTTGAATTCAATTCCCTTCATGAAAGATTTTCTCATACAATGTTTTGTTTACTTTGTGGGAGAAAACCAAGTAGACATATGTTTTGTGTCTTGTCAATAATCTCATTTGCTATTGTTAGTTTTGATCTTTGGATAGCCAAGTGTGCTCATGATGTCTTTACACTTATTATAATTTATTTGGGATTTGATTGGAAGTAAAGGCATGTAACTTTTGGATTATTTAAGACTATTGAGACCACATGATAGGTATTGGCAAAAGTTTGATTGATCTTTTGGATGCATATGGCTTAAGGAATAAAATTACAACATATGTTAAAAATGAAAGTTTAAATTTGAACACAATGACAAACGTTTTCAAGTCTATTGGGAAACGTCAAAATTCTAGTTTGGAGGAGAACTTTCAAGGACATGTTTTGGGCATGATTACTCCAAAACTTATTAATATGCCACCAGTAATGAAAAAGTTTGTAGGGATTTCAAATATGTTTTTTATAAAGTCCACCTAGGGAAATTTATGAAAATGCATCACTTGACCAAAAACATCTAACAATTGTCAACACAAATGGAACAAAACATGCATTGGAACTAATTGAAGCCAAAAAAATTTAACAATGAAAACTAAGGTAATTTTGTTTTTTTGGTTTTTCTATTTGTTAGTTGAAATTATAATATTATTATTTTGTTAATAAATGAATTAGTCTTTTAAATTTGCAAGTAAGATCACATTGTTCCAAGAAGCATTACAATTCAATGCAAAAATTGTTTTTTATTATAGTTGGTAGACATCAATGATGATTACTAACCATGTTCCTCCACCTCTAACTTGGCACATATCTGAAATCATTATTGATGTTCTTTTTTCCAATCTTGAGTATTTGTGTGCTATACAAATCCTATGGGCACCAATTACTTTTTAATGCCTTGCATGTAACAATTTACTATGACCTTGAAATTTAAAGAAGAATTTGGAATTGCAACCTATGTGGATAATCTGATGGAAAATGATTATAATGTGACTTTAAAGTTGTGGATATTTGCATGTAACATTAAAAAGGAAACATTGTGATTTTTTTTCATTCCTAAGGAAATATGAAAAAGAAAAACCCATAAATGTTAATTTTAATGTGAAACCCAAGATTTAAAAGTCTTTGGTTTTTTTCTTCTTTTGTTGGTCAAGAACAAGGTGTTTCTTTTGAAGACTATTATAGATAGTATTTGTTGCCAGTGTTTTTGAAAGGTCACCTTGTATTGCACCTTACAATAGAATCAAAATGTGTGGTAGATACCCTAAATGATGAAGATTCTAATCTTCACATTTGTTATATGATTGTTTGGACTAGTGAATCAATCAAGGAGTTTCTAAATAAGGAATTATAAATATTTAGGAGGTATCAAATCGATGTGAAGGGCATTAAATCTTTTAAGAGTGATGGGGAAAGCATGAATCGTCATTTCCAATTGTTGTTTTCTTTGCTTTTCAAATTCTTCACATTGTGAGATCCCAAAACAAAATTAAAAAGATTTTTCCTTGGCTAACATACTCATGAATTTTAGGAGGTGTTGGCTACAAACATATAATTTAGATAAGTTAATATTTATAGGCGAAAGTTGGCTCAATGATATTAGGGAGGGTTGCACTCTGCCTTCTAGCTTGATAGAGTTGAAAGAAGTTAGAAAAGGATGAGGGTGAGTTGGAGTGACATGAACTTGTGGACACATAATTTGTAATTTCATCCCCTTTATATAGGTTGTTTGTAACAAAATTACTGAATTCTGCTATCTGAGCTATGATAAGTACCTTGAATATTCATAAATATTTATTCTCCAAAATATCTGGAAGATTGAGATCTGACCTTTTGATTTTTTATAAAAGTTTACATCCTTGCCCAATATTGTAAGAGAGAAAAATTAAAAAGGAATAAGAGCTCTGACCTGGTTCTTAAAACCTATTCTGAAAACCAGAATCAATGGATATCATAAAATATGATATCCACTCAATACTGGAATATACGCTCTTTTTAGACAATATTTTGAAACCGTGATACTTGCTGAACGTTTCTCTTTGACATCTTGAATTGCGTGTCTGTACATGAATAGATATTTCGTTCACTTCATGAGAATATTAACCATGTTCTTTCATGAATTGCAAGACAACTTGAATCTTGTGACTATTAAGTTTTTGTGAAAGGCAATTTTCAAATTGTCATCAAGTTTTGTGTTTCTTCAGCCAATATTATAATAGCAAGATGTTTCAAGAGTCTCATATTTCTTCATTTTGAAGGAATGATAGAATTATTTCCCTTTGAACTTACTGTTTTGAAACTGTAATTTGTGAAGAAATGTGTCCTACTTAAGGTGGATACATTAATTGCCACATGAACTCCAAGATGAGAAATACTAAATTGCAAATAATATCCTAGGGATATATGACCTCCAAAGATTAGTAGCATTGCCAATTAAGCTTGCAACTGTAAAGAGGAAAAAATAAATGTATGTATGTAAAGGTGCTCAAAATCATTTCAACTTAAATTTGCATCAAAGTCTTTCCCCAATCTGAATTTTCGTGGATGTCTCCCTGAAAGACATATCAAAACCAGTGTGATCAATTGTCCCAAAGCTCCCAGTGAAATCTAAAAGAAAAATCTCACTTTTTTTGTCATTTTTTTCTCAACTTGTGAGCACCTGAACTTGACCAATTTAAGAGTTTAAGAAGTGTCAGTATAAATATTTAATGAATATATTTGCCTGGGTTTTGAACAAAACTAGTCAGTCAAGAAAGTAGTAAGAAACGCCAATCACAAAAAAAGTCCCACAAACCAATCTGTTTTTTCAATGTTTTGTAAATACCCCTTTTTTTTAACCTGTTCCTGGTACAGGGAGTTCCTGGCCTCAAAAACAGAGGTGAAACAAACCCAAATGTTTATGAGCTCCAGTTCTTGCAACCAGAGTGCACACTGTTCCCCACGACAATAATTATGGTTTTTTCAACACCATGCATACTTAACTTGATCATTGTGTAAAAGGGGCCCAGGGAGACAAAGAAACCCCTCCACATCTGCCTACACCAAATACTTATGCAACTCTCTTATTGCCTTACAAAAGTGAGAGAGATCAATCTTGCCTCCCCCCCCACCCCCCTCAAGGCCAACAACACATGAAAAAGACCCAAATTTACATTAGTTGAGGTCTCCTGGCCTGAATGCATGGTGTTCCCCATTACCCTCCTGTTATTATCATGTCACTCCCAGAATGGACAATCGGTATGGATTCAAAAGGACAAAGGGGTTGGGGAAGGGGGGGGGGACGGTTTGAGGGGTGGCGGAGTGTTGAAAACCAATTGAAAATAGCAATGGATGATTTGCTTTTGGACGCTTGTGCCACCCACCTACAATTTGACTGCCCTATAGGGGAATTTGGGATCATTGCTGGCTAGATTACTAGATTACTAGAGCCTTTTTCTTGTTCCTCTGACACGAGAATGTGAAGAGAAAATCCCGGATTGCGCTTTTAACTGCCAAGCCAAAGCTCATGCAGCTGCTATTCCTTTTCCAACAAGTTACCCAAGACATCTCCGGGCGGCTGACCAGTTGAGTAGGACAAAATGGTCGGTCGGATCTGGCCCACCAGCTCCCACCAATCTGGTGAAACCCATCCTGTTTTCCATGCAATCTTTCCTTTGGACTTAAAAGAACTTTGCATTTACAGAAAACATTGCATGGAAGAATGAGCAGAACCCCTGTGTTACAATCAAAACTACCAAATCCTTGTGGACTCAGACACAGGGGTCCACCTGCTTGTCTTTCTTTAGGGTAAAGGCCCAAGGTGGAGGGCATTCCCAAAATAAGGGGCTTACCCCAGCTGAGTCCCACGCCCCATTCTGGGAATGTCCCCCACCTGGAGGCTTCAGTCATTGTAGAGCCCAAGGCAAACATTATCAAGAACTTAACATACTTAATTTCTGAGGCACAGGAGGGGAAGGGTTCTTAGACCTACAACTTCAGATATTCCCAAAGATTCTTCATTTTACTTCACACATTTTTCAGAATTTTGTTTTGGGAAAGTTTCAGCATGTCTAAAAATAAAATATTTTGTGCCCAAGTCACCAAGGTGCTGGAGTATATTGAGTGTTTCAATCAGAAATGCTTTTGGGTGGTGAAATCGGATCCAAAATTGGAGGGTATTTTTAAGGCAAAATAGATGGATAGAGAACAGGCCTCTTCATTTTGCCAAACTCACCATCTAGTTTACCACACTCTTCTGTGTGTATCAGTCTTCTTTTTACAGGTGAAATTTCGTCCAAAGCACCCATATTTTAGCTCCTTCTCTTTCTTAAAGGAAATCCTAAGAAAAAACTAAATTAATTTGCCAAAATTTCACCCTGGGATTTTGAGGAGGGGCCAGAATGCTGCTGGAGGTTCCAGTAAGTAGCCAGAAATATTAAATGATACATTAGATTTTTGTACACTTTACTGGTTTATAGCCAGACTTGGCTAAATCTTCCTATGGATGACTACCACATTTTGCTGCATCTTTTTATGGATGATAAGCACTTTAACTTTGTCACAAAACTCAAAAAAAAACAACCCTGTGCTGCGTATACCTAGGGTATTGGTGTCCTGGCATCTGTTTCTACCCGCAAGCTGAATTACACAGTCGCCAAAACACAGGGACTCTCCATGAGAGAGTGGCCTGACTAACCAACATGACAAGGGGACTTAAATTGTACTTTGAACATGAAAGAATGATACTTCAATTATTGCCATCTCATGTTTTCTGTTGGAGAAGAAATTCAAGTCACAGGTTTTGGTAGTGCTGATGCTTTTAGACCTTATCGTGCTTTCCATGACTCGGCACAGGCAAAACTGGAGCCACATCACTAGTGAATCAGCAACTCAGTTTCTGTACATATCACATAAGTTTGATCCCACCAACGTATTTCCAATCTTTGTTCCATCTGCCCAGTGTTCCTGGGTGGCCATGTTGTATGCAGTGGATTACCATATACCTCCTACCCAAGGCAAAAAAACAGATGAAGCCATATCTGTCTATTGCCATGGATGATCATTAGTATGATGTGGAACCCCAATTTGCGACTACATTTGGGATAGTCACATGCTACTAAATGTGCCATTTATGGATGGTTAGGATTTCACCATGTGTTACTTTTAAAAGCCAATGGCCATAAAACACATGACAATTTTTCATTTGTTCAAAAAAGATATATCATAATTATAATAATTATAAATTATAATCAATGTAAATAAATATTAATATTACAAAAATTAAATACTATAATTACAAAAACTAAATATTATATTAAAATAATTAAATGTTATAATCAATTAATTATAATCTATCCTAGGTTAAACTATAATAGGCAACATATTCTAAGCTAGGCTAGGGTAGAATAGGCTACCTAGCATAAGTTAAGTAGGTAGGTAGATCTTATTTATTTTGTTGGGGACAAGCCTTTTGATTGTTGGGGACATCCCAAATGGCATATGCACTATGTTTATAGTGAATACCACAAATCTAGTCCATTCTTTCTTTTACTTATACAATTTACAATTTTGAAGTTATAAACAAAGGATATGGGATAAATTCCAATGAAAGAGAAACACTACAACATTATCACATCCTTTGTCCCATACAAAAACATTACCATATATCCTCACAATAAAACATTTATTATTTTCCCCAACTATTTACTACCTAACCTACCTACCTACTATTTATTACTACCTATCCTACTTATCACATACTACCTAGGCTACATACTTACTATCTACTACCTAACCTACCTAATTAATTAATTATTCAGCCTATATTTAATATATTACTTGTTTAACATAGCTAATTAATTAAACAATTAATACAAAAAAACTACGACATATTCATAAAATAAAATAACTTTTGCTTAACTTATAACCTACGTACCTATTACCTATATTAGTGCTTGTCCTATTTGTTACATATTACTTATGCTACATACTTACTATCTACTACCTAGCCTACCTAAGAAATTAATTACCTAGCCTACATTTAATAAATTAATTTCTCAACATAGCTAATTAATTAATCAATTGATACAAAAACATTATGACATACCCACAAAATAAAACACCTTTTGTTTAGCTTACCTACCTACCTACTAGTACCTATCCTACTTATTACATATTACCTAACCTATCTAATTAATTGATAATTAAGTACTTAATCTAATTTTTGTTAAAAATCTAGCTACCACAAAAACAAAAATAACAAATGTTTTAACAAAATTGGTGAAAACAATAGTGTCATGGTAATATATAGCCAAATTTTAAATGGTTAATTTAGATTAATGCATTGAAATAGAATTATATTTATGTTGAAAATTTATGGAAATGCCATGTACACTTGTAGGCTAGTTAGAAACAATCGGCAATTTATATCGTCCATAGTTGTAAAAAACTTATAGTTGTTGTCCATCATGCAATTCAATTATCATCCATAAATGGATAAATAAGAGAAAACAAATGAAATAAGTCAAATTTCATCTACATTTTGACCTAAGACTTTTGTAGTCATACCATGCAACTACATATTCAACTAATAGTTGGTTGGACCCATCATTTAGTTGCACATGTAATGGTATATACTTGCAATTGTATGGACACATAGGATTACAAAAATCATAGTCGCAAATGTAGTAGGTTTGGACAAGAGTTGCATTGTAGTTTAAAATGATGGTTGAAATGGACAAGATTTCTTCTAGTGAAAAACAACCTTAATGGGTACACATACACAAAGACTTAATATCAAATTAAAAGAATCCAAAAGTTGATGGAAATAAATTTAATCTTAAACACATACCGATGTAAAAAAAGTTGTTGGAGTCCAAGTGTTGGAATACAAAAATGAATTTCAACCCTTTGAAAAGTCTTAATTAGTATCCTACACAATTAGTGATCGTTTTTGTTTGTGATAAATTTTTATAACAAAAACTTATTTTTACCTTGTTATATTTTTAAAAATTTGGGACAAAGTTGCAATGACTATAGCCTAGGCTATCAACCACAATTGTGAGGCTCCACATCCATGTCCAAGGGCTTCAATAAGGGGCAGAGGGGGAGGTTGCTGCCCTAGCCCCCCATTTGCCCCTTTAAGTTATGCATGTGCCCAACCTAATAGGATGGGCCATGTATTCCATTTGCCTCTTTACCCTACGTTAACCAACATTCCACTACAACCAATCTTTTTGGGTTATTAACCTTTCATCATTTTTTTTTATTGTTAATTTATTCCCAACCTTAACCTCCATACTACCCTCCCACCTACCTACCTAATTAACCTACATCTTAGCCCTACCTACAAACTAACAACTAATCCATTACCTACCTTTTATTTTTTGGCAAAACATATGTTTATTTTTGGCAAAAAAATTATTTCTTCACAAAACATATATTTCTTCTTGGCTAAACTTCTATCCATTAGCAAAACCTATATTTCTTATTGATTAAATTTATATCTCAATCAAGTTGGGAAGTTACTTGGACAAAAAATGGTGGATGAAAATGATTTTTTTGCTATTTGTTCCCATGCTAGAAGTTTTTTGGTGCATTACCTATGCTCGTGGATAGAAATACCATCAGGAGCCTTGCAATACCCATTTTAAAGGCTATCACAATGGCAAAAAATGTTATTATTGTAAAACAATGGGTACCTAGTTTTGATCAGAGGTATGTTGGTTGACCTATTGTTTTTCCTCAGTCATTTACAAGAAGGGTATTGTTAAAAATAAATTAAAAAAAAATACAATTAACCCCTAAAAGTCTAAGCTTTGTGAAGGTGATTTTCAATATCGAAAAAAATATCAATTTAATTTTTTCATGGATCTAAGCAAAAATTGAAAATAAACAAAAATGCAATGTTAAATTTGAAGAACATAACATGAATAAAAAGGTATAAAAATTTCAAATCATTTAATATACATATGAGTAAAATCGAACACCTTGAATGCACTAATAACTTTTATCTCTTGACAAGACCTATATGTCTTATTGGCAAAACTTCTATCTAGTACTGGCTAAATTTATTTATCCTTCTACAATTTTATTGCCTTTTTCTTGTTGTAAAATAATAATAAAATTATATATACATATATATTTCAAAATCATGAGTCTAATTTTTTTATTTTTCTTCTAATTATTACAAAATTCAAATTTATCATTGTATTTTTTTTTAATCATTAATAATGGATATTTTATGCACAACATTTGGGTGTTGCTTGAAACATAAGAAATCTAGCTAAATTATGCTTCAATTGCATAACTATGGTTGAAGGTATTGCATACATTGGACCAATCATGATGTGATGAAACTTGAACAACAATGGACCAAGTTTCCATATTTCCTTCATGTTGAAAGGGGGGGGGCCTATTACATAATTGAAATGCAAATAACCCAATTCTTTGCAATTCCCATATTATTTTTGTTACCACTTATATTTAGATTATAGAAAGGTTGGAAGATGTAAGTATTGCAAATATTTTTTGATCCACTACCTAGGTTAAAACAACCAAAAAGTTTGGGAAACCACAATACCCACATCATCACTATTTGATACAAATGTCTAAATCTAAATCAACATAATTCTTACACAATCAATTGCATCAACCTTAAATTATGTAAACATTTCAACCAATGGAACCTTAACCCTCATCAGAAACTAAATAATTTTGTACCAATGACCAAAAAATGTTTAATCTAATTTGTAAATTTTGCTTGCATAAACCATAAATTATGTAGGTTATCATGGGTGCCAATGGCATGGAATCCATTCATTTGAATGTTCATCCATGACTTGTAATAAACTTGTATTTAACCTTTAATTTGATTTTAGTTCATTATTAGTTAAATTCGAATTAAGTTTTAGTTCATTTCTAGTTCACTTCCAGGTGATTCTTAATTGATCCTTAGTTAAATTTTAGTTCACTTTTAGTTAACTCTTAGTTCATTTTAAGTTAATCCCTATTTAATTATTAGTTCACTTTTAATTGAATCTTAGTTCATTCAGAGTTCACACATGGGTGCACGTGGGCATGCATGAGTTAACATGGGCCACATGTAGGTTGGAAAGTTTTCGAGAAATTTCTTTGAGCTAAGTGCCCAATAGATATAATAAAGGTAGAATTTCCATTACCTTTAATTTGTTCAACACCAATCTTAAGTATGTTTTTTTTGTCATGGCCTTGGTTTGTTTTTATTTATTTTTTGCAATAAAACCTTGTTGGATTTTTGTTTCACATGTGTCATATTTTATTTTTTTTTCTTGTTTCATAATCTAAATTTGGAACTAAGCTTGCCCTTGTTTTCATTTTGTTTAGAAAATCTTGTAGTCTTGGTTGTTTTTGTGCCTTTGATATAGACATTACAACTTAATGGATGCATAAGCCTAAATTTGAAAACAAGAAGATTTATACAATTGAACTTTAAAATGTTGACTTAAAACCTTTTTATGCAACAAAAAATCCCTACACTAACCCTCAATAAAACAAACACAAAAAGAATTGGTTGCATAACTTTAATGTTAAAATTTAACAATCATTTGTTTACAACTAAGTGTTAAACCTAATTTTGGAATTATTTTTGCATAGGGGTAAATTGTGTATGAACTATAAACATTGGATACATAATTGTAATAAAAATATGAAATAATTTTATATAAGTACCAGTAAAACTTGTGTTTAAACTTAATTTGGGGGGAGGAGCCCCAACCCTTAATAAAATGTAAACAAAACAAGTGGGAAGGTTTATATCATTTATACCTTTGCTATGAAATCACATTCATTCTCCTCTCCTTTAGTAGATGAAAGAAAAATAAAAATAGGAACCTCCTTATATATATATATGAATGCATAAATTCACCTTTAAAATATTCCATGAAAATAATAAAAATGCTAGCAAAAATGTTACCTTAAACCCAATTTCTCCTCTATTTATTTGAAATAGATATTAAGCAAAAGTTTAAATGAGGGTAATGTGACATAAACATGGGTCAGTTGATGATGTGGGTAGATGATGTGGGTATTGCAATTTGAGGGACTTTATGGAGAATCCAAACCATTGACAATAGAAGATCAAGAATTTGTAATACCCACATAGACAAACCAGTGTATGCACAAAGTGGTCATTTCATAAAAATGGACAATACAATTATATAAAAGTATTAAAATGTACATTTCTTGTATATAAAATGTATGCAAAAGGGGGTAGAGTGCAGATTGTACCTAGAGACATAGGTGATGGCGATGGCACAATGGAACTCATGCTAGAACAAGCGATGACAATGGCACAATGGAGCTCACAATGGAATGAACAATGGTGTTGGAGATGGATTTTTGCGCATTTTTCTTGGAAACATTTGACACTGAGTGCTAGGCCCACCAAAATTACAAGAAGGGGAAGGGGAAAAGGAAAGGGGTTGCAGCCCTAGAATGGGGTTGGTAGGGTTGTAAAACAAGTTTGTTAAAAAAGGTTAAAAAAAAAGAGTGTTTTTTTTAAACCCACCCAAAATGAAAATGTTGCACATGGTTGGCCAACCCAAAGTCAGTGGATGAATGGCCCTCCATCCAAAATAGGACTGGTGCAGTCATGGGGGCTGGTTCACTCAAACCAGAAAACCATTAGTGAGTAGAGATGCACCAAGGTGATTTTCTAATATTTAGACATACAATGCAAGAGTTATAAAATGTTGAACAATTCTGTCATTGAAATTCAATAAAATCAAAAAACATTGGGGCACTTTCTGATAATATTGGAACTTCAAAAGCCTTCATTGAATAGGATTTTATGGAGGTGGTTTCATAAGTTTTAGACCTAAGATGCTAGAGCAATTGAATTTTGATTTTTAAATATTGAAAATTGAATAAAAATTCAAAAATTGAATGAAATTAGTTCACTACCAAGTTCACACCTGAGGCAACAGCACATGCCACACTAGGGTTTGTTCTGTCTAAGTAGCACCTGGGGTTTTGGTTAACATATTTCGTGCTTGAGTAACTTTCATCTGAAGGATTTAAAACAATCTCGAAATTAGAGAGTAGAATAGCCTATTAATTTGTGACGTGTTCATTAAAATACTCAATTCAAGCCAGGTTGGGATCATGATTGGCAGGTGGCAACCAACCCAATTCAACTCTGTGTTGTGTGAACCTGTTGTGACCCTCTGCCATAAAGCATTCCTGAAGTTTTTTCAGAGGCCACCTTATATCCATGAACATCCCTCCTGGAAATTATGCCTACTTTTAGGTGTAAGGCCTTGCCTAGTCATAGGGAGTAGGTGCAAGAACCGTCTTTTGATCTATATATGTTTGTGTTCATGATAATGTTGGCCTCATGTTTCAAGATGGGGTAAAGTCCACAGATGGGGAACATTCCCAAAATCCAAGGCTACACTTGACAACCACCTCATCCTAGGCCCCTTCTTGTGGAAATGCCCCCCACCTTGGCACTTTACCCTACACAAAACCAACTTTAGAATGCATTTTCTGCACCCTTCCAAGAAACCCAAAAGTTGGGTTACAAGAAAATTTGTTTCAACTTGGATTCACACCCCAATCAAATTGACCATGAGTGAGTTCCTTCCCCAATGTTTGTAAAAAAGTGATGTAGTCGAAGTTCAAACACAGGATTTCAATATGCAAATACATAGCCAACTGAACCTACCCAGTAAGCACTCTCAAAGTAGAGACAAATCAAAGCTTGAATGATAGGACTATTGGCTAAGTATGAAATAAAACTCATGACAATAGGACAATAAACTCAACTGTAACCCAAATTGGATTCAGTAGAAGAAAAATAATAATTAGGACAACTGTTGTCTCACTTAAAAAAAAATTATTTGGACTATTGTTGGCTAGTTCTTGATTTTATGCAGATTCAGGTCCTCTAGGTACGTAAGTACAACTTTTCTTTCAAATAAACAAATCAGACCTTTTTCTTTTGGAAAATAAGTAATTTCAATTGGTTGTACATAATTAAAGTTAAATAATATCAATCTAGGACTATGTGAATTTGTTGAACAAACTAAGACTAAATAAATAAATAAATAGGTTGTGTGCAATGGATTTGCAATTCAACCTAATTTTGAACCGAAGAGAGCTCCAATTTTGTTAAGAAAAGACTGAAATTTGAGGCTTTAGAAACCCAAAGAGCTGGTCTCAGACCACACCAAAGGGTCTGTCAAAAGATCAAAGACTTTCATAACCAGGACCCAAGGTTCCTTCTATGATCAAGAACTGAAACAACACTGGTTTGGACTTTGGAGACCAAACCTTAAAATGGTGGCCTCCTCAGAAACTCATGGTGCCAATTTTTAAAATGAAATTCTTATTGGGATCAATAGATTAAAATTTGCTGATATTGTTAGCCAGCAATATGAAATCCTTGTGTATAAGTTACAATTACTTGTCAGCGTTGCGCACCTGAGTGCACGCTCCTCCACACACAGTAAGTACCCATTGTCATGGAGCTCATTGGAATAAAAGCTCTACTCTCTACTCAGCCAATGAGATGATGCAGCATGCACTGAAGTGGCCCGATATTTTTTCCCTTTGGAGAAGTGGGGAAGGTTTGGATTTTGGGATTTTGGTGTTCTAATCATATGGATTTCTTTTATTTCTTATTGAAATCCTAACATCTGACTTATACAGCAAGTGTATCCATTCTCAATCCCCAAGGTTTTATTGTGTATGCTCTTTTCTTCTGTCACAAAGTTCAATAAATCGCATATTAGTTTATTTCCCAAGAGACATCGACCAATCTCAAACCAAATCACACTATTTCTGCATACATATTGGTATGTATTGTATAGGAAAGGAACAGTTGATTTATCCCCAGTTTTTGGAGCCAAGATTGGCTACTACTTGGCTCTAGCTCACCACTTCCAAAAAATGCTCTTGGTTTTAGTAACTGTTTTTTGAATCATTAATTTACTCTCCTTCTTGGATGCATTGTGTCATTTTTGGTCTGTAGTACTACTATCTTTGAGCAATCCCAGTTCACCTGCATCAAAGTTACTCAGCAACACAATTAGTGGTGTAAATTGAGCACCTTGCAGAATTCCACAAGTTCCTCTGCAAAGCAAAATAAAAGAGTTTTTAAAAAGCTAAACGTCCCCACATGATATTTAATTGCAAGAGAGTTTAGTCAAGTACCTCTGACCAGGTTCTCTGCTTCACATATATGTCACATTGAGAATGATTCACCCGCCGGGTACCACTGCTGGGAAAAACAAGTAAAAAAGTCACCATTCACTGGAGTTATCAGTAAAGTCACCCTGTCTTTCACCCCCTATACCCTCCTTCAGTAGTATCCGCAAAGTAAGGAAATTTTATTAAATCTCAATATGAAGTACTCAAACTCAGCATTTAATGCGCAAGGTTCGAGAGTAATTATAGTAGTTGTACAGGTAGGAGCAGTGAAAATATATGTAGCAGCACTGGAGGCCTCGGGAAAAAGGAAAGACGGGATGAAACTTAATTTACCACCAAAATTCATGGGAAAATTAGTTTGGGTACCATTTATTTCCTTTTGTAAAACTTTCCTTCCCAGTTACACGTTTGATGCCCTATTATGCCGAAATTGGCCATTCTCGCCCCCTATTGTGTCAGGTAAATGCCCTAGGAGCTTGATGTTGGCAAAGTAAGGGCCCCTCGGGTCCACCTCAGGTGGGTCATTATTTCAGAAACACCCCCACTCCTTGGGTGTTACAGTACACAAATGTGCCCAATGCTAAGGTGCAGAACAAACTAGATTCTGGTTTGCACAGTATGGACAAGGCAAGCAAAACCTTGGCTGATCTGACTACGGAAAGTCCATGCAAAGGAATTAGAGAGAGCAAGCAATAATAAATTATCATCCAGCATTTCTTGCCTGGAAATTTTTTTAACCATAAAACGAAAAAGAACTGTTTTTTCAAACTTTTAATCACCAGATTTGACCCCAAAAAAAGAACAGAAATCACCATATGTCTATACTAGATTGGCACCAAAAATATTGAAGGGTCCTTAAATTTTGATGCCTTCATATCTCGTTTATTGCTAAATTCAGCTAACTCTTCTTATGAACAATTGGCAGTATGGCTATGTCACAATATTGAGAAGAACACTCTTACTAACGACCAACTTTCAGGCTTCCATGTGGCTGTAGGACTAATTTTCCCATCACTTGGGAACATTCTTATGATTGTGGCAATAAGCACTGAGCAGCCCTCCAGCCTTGCTGCCATAAAGCTTGGGTTAGGTTTTAGTTGACATCAGCCATAATTCATGACCCAACTGCTAAAGAGATGTATCATTGTCCTTCCTTTTTCCCCATCAACATCCCTCCTGCTAATTGCCTAGAAGTTCATGCAATCTGCTCCCACAACCTGGCCTCCTGCCTAGAACCAGCTTCAAGCTTGCATGGAACTGTGTGCCTCTGCTTTGTGCATGCTAGCCTAATATCATTGATTTGCAACCTCTCAAGTAGGAACGGATGTATGTCCAAGTGTTGTGCAGGTGTTAGAATTTTCACAATACTAATACCCACCAATTATTAACCTGGGTATTTACTCATTTGCCCAATAAGGGTGATTTTATTTTTTGAAAATTTGGTTTTGGTTTAGAACCTTGATTCTGAAAAAAAAAAAATTAACTCAAAAAACGACCTTTCTAATCATCGGTTCTTTGATGTTTCTGAAACAACCAAAAGGTGTGGTTCTCTGATTTTAATATTTTCTCAAAAAACTGAAACCAACAGTTCTTTGATTCTGAAATTTTTAGAGAATAGGAACTGCTGGTTATTTTTTAAATCAAATAACCACACAACACTGATATATACTATAGAGACGTCTAGAATTTTCTTCAGATTTCGTGCCAGTGTGGGTTGCTTCTTTAACTGCTGCTTGATCTCGGTATGAAAACAAATTAACAAGAAACTAAATCCCACTGAGGAGAACAACAACAACCAATTTCTATACTACTCTTTCACCATGGCCCTACATTTTTATATGTTATTCCTGTATTGAGAGGTTATTGAGCGACAAATGGAAAATACTGCTGGTTATACTGTAAATAGGTACTGATTTGGCTCTGGGTATTGTACCTGAACCCAACAGAAAACTGTTTCTTGACCACTTCTCATCCATGGTGCACTGGTGGGTGCTGATTCACTCCGTCCCCAGCGCCCGAAACACACCCTCCTCGTACAACCAGGCCTTAAATTTGATGGGCAAGGTTTTCATTTACAGCAAAAGGCTAATGTGAACCAAAGTGCCTTACTTGATGAGACTTTCCATTTACAAACAAATCACAAATAAATTTCAAGAGGAAATCAATATTGTCGGTTTCAGTTTTTGTGTATGTATAATATGTTCATACATACTATATGATACATCACAATACACAATATTGATCAGAATACACATAAATATATATAGATATATGGTTTTTTTAAGGAACCTTTTTTAAGGTGACCTTTAAATCAAGGGATTCATAAGATTATTGCCACCACCCTTAAGGTAGGGGTTTTAAATACTCAAAAATTAATTTCTGAGTACCAACATGGTATCAATAGGTTCATGCTAGTAAATTAGCAACACCAATATGAACAATAGTATGACAATGTTCATATTGGCCAAATACTAACTTGGATCTTATCAGTGGGTGCCCTAATTTTTATTATTTGTTGTGTGAGCTCCTTCATCCAATCAAGAGGACACATTTGCTAGGATCAGCAAAATGAGAAGCAAGAAAGAAACATGCATGCAACATAAACCAACCATTCCATGAAGCATTATGAGCAAGTTGAAAGTGCAACAATCCAAAAAGTTGTAATTAACAATGTATAATTACATCTACAAAATATGCATAGAAAAACAAACTATTTAACATCCTCATAACCATTCCTTGTTTTCAAAATACGCTACCTTTTCATGTAGGTCTTCATTTTCTTCTAACATGGCATGTTGGACAAATAAAAAACTAAGCAATTTGTCTCCACTAATAAGCTTGTAATCCACTCATGCATCAATCAGCCAAATCTTATAAATTATGACCAACTTGTCAATATTGTGAACCCAAAAAAGACATCATTGCAAACTATTGACAATGCTTACATCTAAGAACATATTTTCAATCTCAATCTATGAACCTAGGATGAGCCCAAAGTTTGTTATGCTACAAAAATTCCCACATTTGAAAATATGGGTTTATTACAAGATCACCATTTTTAAGGATGAAGACATCTGCATTCTCCACATCAAATCTATGAAACAAAGACAATTCAGCCCTAACTAAAAGACTTCAATAACCTCTTACATTTCAAGCCATTGACCCAAACAATGAGGTTGAAAGCAGCCCAATTGTTGGAGGAATAAAAGTTGCAATTTGACCTATATTCAAAAAATCCATAGCAATTGTCAACAAGGGTACTAAAACCAACTCATCATAATGTTGCACCAATATGACAACTTGATCTTTACAAATGTAATCCATTACACATTCCAAGGTCTAGTCACAATAAAAGGAGCTACTTGAAACATGCACTAAGTTTATAGAAAATCATCATATGCCATTGACCATATGGATTGGGAATGAGATTCAAAGTTTGGTCACCATGGTAAGAGCCCATTGCCTTTGCCATTATACCACCTCATTTGTTGTGAAAAAAACATGATGGTCATTAAATTTATTCTATTGTTTATTCCAAATGTTTCACAAAAACCAATTTCAACTAGTATTATTCTTCTCATACTTTGTCCAAATGAAAAAAATAACTTTCATTCCTAAAAACAATTCAAACATGTAGATATCTATAATATTTTAAAGAATAAATTATCAATTAATTTGATCAAAATTGAGATTTGAATCTCATTATTTAATATAATTCACTAATGATGTTCTAAATTTGTTTTCCCAATGTTTTACAAAAGCCAAATTCAGCCATTATTATCTTTCTCATGCTTTGTTCAAATGAAAAAAAATTAAACTTCATTCTTAAAAAAATCAAAGATGAACATATCTATAATTTATAAAGAATAAATTATCAATTAATTTGAATGGAAATGAAATTTGAATCTCATTATTTGATGTAACTCAACAGTGATGTTTTGAAAACAAATTTCCCAATGTTTTACAAAAGCCAACTTTAACCATTATTATCTTTTTCATACTTTGTCCAAATGAAAAAAGTAAATTTCATTTATATATATATTTCCAAGATGTACACATCCATAATTGTTTGAAGACTAGAATATCAATTAATTTGAATCTCACTATTTAATAATCATGTTTTGAAAATTTTATATATTTCTTTCATAAGCTGATTTTTGTAAATAAGCCTATGTAAAATCAAAATTGAAATTTTTTCAGAAAAAAAATATAATTTTAATATAATTTTAAAAATAAATATTATACCCCCCCCACATTTTAAACATATATTTAATCAATAAAAACTTTCATTCATTATTATCATTCAATTTAAACGTATAACATATGTTTTATTATCATATAATATTATTTATAACATATTTTAATGTTATATAATATATCAACGTTATGATATATTCAATATTCATACACACACATACACATATTGTTTTTGATACTTTAATTAAAATTAGATTTCATTATGAATAATAATAATTTTTTAATTTTAAATATACATAAATTTTTAGATTTATATATCAAAATTAATTATTTGATTTTAAATTATAAATATTGATTTCTTATCAAGTTTTTTTTTCCCTTAAATTATCTCAATTATTTCAAGTGATGGCCCAAATTAAAATAAAGCTCTTTGTCCAAATTGTGTGTAAATGTTTTTTACTTAATTAAGTGTAATTTGGTTTAGATAACTATGTAATGTGTCATCTCATAATTAATTAATACACTAAAAGATTATAATAAATAACAAATAGTTTTATAGTATACACATTGAAAAATGAAATATATTAATTAATGACTAATTATAATTCAAGATTGAAATAATAATTTTAATAAACCAAAAGTAATCAAGTACTTCAATTACAAATGGACATGACATCTATGTAATGATTCAGGTTTCACTCAAAGTGAAATGAAATAATTAGTGTATGGTGATGTAATTCACTTTTTGTAATGATGCACCTTATTCTCATTCATAACATATTGTCACATCTTTGACATAGCATGGTCCTATGCGTAACCATATTAATATGAATTGTTAATTCTTCTTGAACCTAACTTGACCAATCTTGATGGATTGATCATGTGGTCAAAAAGTCTTAAGATTTTGTTGAACAATGGTGCTTAAATAATGATTTCACATTATTTCATTATGCTAAAATACACTAATGACAAGCTTTAAAATATGCTAAAACCTAATTATATTCATTAAAATATTCCAAACTTATCAAGATGCTAAATCGATATACTAGAAAGGGTGTTGTATAAATATAACACACATTTTCAACAAGTTAACTTAGATCATGAATCTTACATATTAAAAAGAAATCAATTATGCTCGAGGTGGCTCTTATTAGTGTGGTTGGACCAAGAAAATCAAAAAGCCATCATTATGGTTAGGACATAATTAAAGAAACTCACATGAAACAATAAAAGTAAGGAAAATTATGAGAATAATTATATTGGTTTTTCATCCTTGACATATGGTGCAACCTTATTTTTTAATTTGAATTGAACATTCATTTGTTTTACAATAATTGCATTAAACATTTTTAGTGTTTCAAACAATCCAACAATTATGTGACAATGCATTCAATTTTGATTAACAAAATTGATAACCAAGGAAAAAGTGGCATAGCCATTCTCAACATCCACAAATCTAATATAATCATCACAATTGCACATTGAACAATGGCAAAAAGCACATATATTATTTCCATTGTTTCCTTCAACAAAATAGGAAGATCTGTTCATGAACAAATTGGCACTTATGAAAAGAAAAAACTAATTGACCACGAAGACGCATCACTAATCCTCAACTATGTGTTTTCCACAACAAACAATGGCATAAATAGGATTAAAATATTGATTAAAATGTATAATAATGAAAATATATACATAATTATCTTTATAATATATATATAGTTTTTAGCTTCAAATAACACACCCCCACATGTTCAGTGCACATTTTCAATTGCATATATATGTTCATCATTATAGGAAATTTGAAACCATTTGCAAAACACCACTTCCAATTCCAAAAACATGCATTTGAAATGATCTTATAAATAAGGTTGATTCCATGAACAAAATAGTTCCCTAAGAATGAAATTGAACGCATCCACAATGTCATCATCCACCATTTCTCCATTTGCTTTGATGGCTATCTCGAATACTCACACATGAGCATCAAAACTTGTATCTTTACCATCTAGCTAGGACCTAGGTAAGTAAGTTATTTCCTATAAGTTTCAAGTTTCATTGAATGTAGTGGCATGGATGTCACAATAATTGGTGGTATCCATGTTGGAAATGGTATGTTTCCTTTTGAATTTAATGATTACACATTCAACACAAATTTGTTGACAATATTCACACAGCAAATATTGCTAATCAACTTGGTTTAAACTTTCATGACCAGGGCTAAGACATGACACAAAAAAATACTGAAAAAATGTCCTAGGATTCATAAAAACTTTTACAAGTTTGAAAGAGTGAGTTTTAACATCCCAAATGGATTTTCACATTAAGAATTAAAGTTCCACAATGTTTCAAAGTTTTGAAACAAGTTTTGTCAGACCAAATTTTTTTCAAACTAGGTTTTTTCTTAATTGTTCAAAATGTTTTGAAGATTAAACATTGAAAGTGGGCTTTCATTCTTTGTTTGAATATCTGAACATAAGTTATGACCAAAAAAATGGTTAAGAATCAAACTACTAGGAATCAAACTATTAGTTTGATTCTTGAGCATTAAAACTTAGGAAATAAGGTTCAAATGACTTTCAACTGGAAGATGCAATATGGTGTTGAAAAGATGTTTTAGAAATCTTCAATTTTCCTTCTAAGGCTTCTTGAATCAAAGTTCATATATGAGAGTTATGAGACCCAAAAGTGTAAAAGGTTCATAACATCACAAAATAAATAAAAATTGAAACATGACTCCATTTGAAATGTCAAGAATTTTTGTCATTTCAATGTAATCATTGTTATCAATCATTGAATATACTAAATAAGGAGGAAAATGATGACTCCTTTCAAGTTTGGGCTATGGTGAGCCATGTGAATGTGTGTTCCTTGTGATTTAATTCATGCATCATTTTGACTTCAATTTGCATTAACCACCTTTTCTTTTGGTTTGTGCAAATTGACTTTGCTTTGAATTCAAAATTTTGATTTCATCTAGGTGCCATTTTGAAACTCCAAGTCAATAGTCAATTGCCCTTACTTATACCTTCCAAAGGATTGATCTAATCTAGATTTAACAATATTGGTATTTTAATTTTTTTCATTTTGGTCTTATGTTGTATATGCTTGAATGTTTTGCAAATTTTTATCATAAACATATTTTCTGGCCCATCCTATACCCATTCCTAATGTAGATGGTCCCATTCATAGCCACATGGGTAAATGGCTACACCTTTTACCTTGTTTTGAACACCCAATATATTGCATGGTGTATAGATAGATAGGCATAACAAAGCTTAATGGCACATTTGGAAATCCATCATTTTCCTTGATGGCAATGTTTAGTTAATGATTCATGTTTTGAGATGATTTCCTAGTAGAACCCACTATCCTTCACCCGCACCTTTGGTGCTCTTGATCCCACCCCAAATGTTGTTGCCATGACCATTTATGCCAAGACATTGTCCTAGTAGATGGCCTCCAAATAAATTCCCCTATCCCTACCAACACCACCCGTTCAATTTGCATCCAATTCATTGAATACACAACTGATTTTTGAAAGAACCTTGTCCTCAAAAACTCAACAAATATACCCCTCTTTCTTGAGGTAGTTAACCTAATATAGTCCTCATTGTTGGTCAAAATGCACCTACACACATCCACCCCTTCACAAGCAAGATTCCACATCCAGACCTCCCACATAAAGAATTTATAAATCCACTATTCCTAAACCCACTATCTCCAATCAACGTCCTTAATAAATCTAAATTCAAATCTTGGACTCCACCTTAATGCCAATCCACCTAGCCCACACCTAGTGTTTTTCTTTTCGATTTTGTGATGTTGCCAAATTTGGCTATGGAAAATTAAAATTCATTAAAAATTGTTTTATATCCTAGATACCTTGCTTGAAGAATGTGTAAAAATATGACAAAGATTTAGGGTTTTGTCCTCTCTCTCTCTCATCTGATGTGATTTGTTTGTCAATGTTGAATGTCAGAAATGTTAGGGTAGAACTGTCCATCACCGATCATTACCTTTTCACCAATCACTTTTTTAGATCATCATCATCTACGCTTCATTTTGAGTGATTTAACATGTCATCAAAGCGCTACCTCAAGATCTAGAAATCACCTTTGAAGTGCAAATGAAAAGCAATAATGAAAAAACAACAAGAAGAAAAATAAGGTTTCTAACTTATAAAACACCACGTTTTTTTTTTTTTCTTCTCTTTGGACCTCTCCTACTTTCAAAGCTTCTAACTTTCTCATTTCTTGTTCATTTTAAACAATTTAAAGTGCTATAGGAACATCACCTCCAGTTCTACAAATCATCTTGGAACTTTAATAGCAACATATCAACATACAAGGAATTTTTTGGGTGATCGGGTTTAGGGTTTGTAATGTTTGGTGGTTTGTTTTTTTTAATGTTTGACCCCTCTACTTTGGGTTGGGGGGCTGTAACGTTTTCAATTATAATCCATTTTTGATGATTTTTAGTGTGCCAGATGTGCCAATAGAAGGGGTTCAAGTTTTGTTTGGAGACCAGAAACAATGGAGCCCTCCCCTTGGATTCAGCCTGCCCTGAAAACTTAAGGGATCACCCATGAGCTGTTCTACGCTAGGTGGGAGAGATTGCTGAAATCAGATCCACCCACTAAGGAGCCTTTCTAAGAAGCTGGAGAGGCCTGCCATTAGCCTGATGACTGGGAGTTTGGTGGGGGGGGAAGCGGGGGTTGGGGGGATCAAATATCACAGGAGATCAACACTTGTTTTTAGACGAAATGTCAGCAGTGTTTTTTTCCTTCTCTTTTTTCCCTTCTTTTATATAGCCAATACATATTAGCCACAAGAAGTTTTGGCTGAATTTGGTTACAAAGAAAATATGACAATAAAAGAATACAAGGACCCTTATATGTTTATGGCTACCTATTAGAATCTAACATGAATTTTAAGTTTCAACCACGTTCAAAAAGCCCATCAGATGAAAGGCAGCTTCCATGTTAGCTGGTGACATGACATTCATCAAATTTATAAATTATTCCCAAAGTTTATGCCTGAAGGAAAAGGACTCAGTGATGGTTCATTCAAGGGAGTTGCTAATGAAGACTATCATTTGGTAGGCCCCATCTCTGAGTAGTGTACTGTTGTTCACCTTCATAAACCTTGGTTTAAATTATTTTCATCAGGTTCTAAGGTTCTCTTTACCAAAGACAAAAGCAAGCTCCGACAAAACATGCTGCCGGTAAGGGGAAATGGAAATGGAAGATGCCAATGCCCACCCAAATCACGTGTACAATAGTAGGTTGAAACTTGACACAATTCTAAGGCGAGACGCTAAATACCCCCCCGCCCAGGCCCCTATTGAGCCCTGTCTGGCGACCTTTCTGGGCCTGACAGTGCAGCCCCGAGGAGAACCGTGTGGTTCGGCCTCAGGGTTTGACTTTTTGACTGTCGAAGTTATTCAAATAAAAAAGAAAACACCTTTACTTTAAGTTCATGAACCTATACCAGCGGTTGGTGGCACGCTCTATGCCTGAAGAGTTCAGACTCCGAATATTCTAAGCTGCTACAGCGCAATTTTTTTTAAAAAAATTTCAAAGAACAGTACCAAGTTCATTTGCAGAATAAAAAATTCCTGTAGAACCATGCTGCATGGTTTTTATGCAGAACCATGCAGTGCCAAAAAACATGCGCAAGAAGACAAGAAAAACATGACTTGTGCAATTTCAGCATGGTCCCAAGTTGGCACAGTAGCACCAATTTCCAATGTTCACAGAGCCACGACATCATCAAGTGCAAATGCCCATGGAGTTCAAGTGCTAAAGAATGATATTGTTTGTTACATTTTCCTCCACAAAAAAATTTCGATATTTGGAACTTATGGAAGAAATATTCTAGCCTGTAAATATTACCTGTAGCCTTCATACCATGCCAATGTATCTGGGCCTACAAATGCTTCTGCACACTCTGAAAGTTAGATCCAGCTCAGACCATCAATTTCATCCAAGCACATGACAATCTTATATCTAGAAGCTTGCTGGATGAGTTACTGATCACATGACAATGTACTTGGGCAATCATGTACACAGTGGAAATGGACTACAACTGACACTCGCCATCACCAATTCACCACAACCACTGTATCAATCTCCAATTCCAGATCCATATACCTGCACTTTGTTCACATACTAATTTGGTTCAAAAACAAGAAGTGACGAGTCTCTCAGCCTTGCACATTCCAAAAAGTAAACAGACAAAGAAGAAGCACACACATAATACCTTCCTCACATATGTATAACATTGGGTAATAAATGGGATATATGAGTAATGAAACCGCTATATATGTAGTGATTTCAGACACATGTGACTCCATGATTATATAGTCAACTTCGACTTTTAACTCTCACCAAGTGTAGTGACCATATTTGCGGAGTCCAAAATGACTGCATTCACATTTACCATAATCATTAACCTTAGCTATTAGCTACTCTGATCTACTACTAGGCTATTCTAAGCTACCCTACCTAATAATATTGTAAGGTCACTCTAGGTTATAAGGCTACTACTAGGACATTTTAGGCTATGTATTGGGATATTATTAAGCTATTCTAGCCTACTAGGCTATAAGAGAAGCAACCTACCCTAGGTTAAAAATCTAGTATAGAAGGTAGCCAAAGCAACCTACCCTAGGCTAGAAGCCTAGCCTAGCATGGTTAGCTAGCCTAGGCTAAATAACTAGTTAACTATGGATTTAGCTTAGGCATATAGGTCGCAAGTATGAGAACTTGAACCCCTCACCTTCACATTGCAAAAACAAGTCCTCCATTGCATCATTTTTTTTATCAAATGATAATTTGAATGTCATCACGTAGTTTGATCAACATTCTTTTCTAACTTACCAAAAAGCCTAGCCTAGTTACACTACTACTTAGGTTAGAGTAGCTACCTTCCTATGCTAAAATAGCTTAGGCAACCTAGCTTTTAAGCTAGCTTATGTAACTTACCCTACCAACCTAGGTTGGACTAGTTAGAATTGCCTAGTTACTCTAAGGTACTACTAGGCTACTCTAGAGTAACTAGGTTATTAAGCTACCACTAAACTACATAATGCTACTTAAAATAGCTAGGTTACACTAGATTTTAGGAAAGGTCACTATGTGTTTTTTCTTTCACTATGTGCGTTAAAGAGGATATTGTTTGGGGGCTATTATGTCAGGGAGCTTTAATTTCTCCCACCCTTTATATAAACTAAATATATAATATCTATATATTTAAACCATCCTAAACTTAATTAAAATTTTATGCTTGCATTGAATTTTCACACCATATATATTTTTTGAAGTTTTAGATTTATTGATGGTGTAAAAAGTGATGAAAGAAGTAAGGTGATTATGCATGACTAAAAATATATCATGCATGAAACGCACAAATTTAACTTTAAAAACATATCATCAAACATTTCAATACCAAATTAACTTTTAATGATGAAAACCATGTTTGGCACCCACAAAATCATTGGAAACAATGAAGATTTGGTTTGTTTCCATGGGAAAATGGATTAAGAAACAATGATGTTTTTGGGTTCTAAAATCAAAACAAACAAGGTGTGCCTTACAACCCAAGAAATGAACCATCAAATTTTTACATATGGGCCTTCATCAACCCCTTGTCCTTAATACCACTTCATTAATGATACCTTATCTACTCTAAACTTTCAATATAAATTACCTTGTCTTCATGCTACTAATTGAACCTACTACATTTAATATGTATTATTATTTTCTTATAAACTTTTTAGGGTCAATAATGCATACCTTATATTAATTATATTTGGATTTTCATAATCAACATAATAATATATCGGACCCTGTATTTTTACTCAAGTTGTTTTTTAATAATAAAAAAAGCACACCCCCAAGATTAGACTACTCCAAGCTACCATAGGTTGTTTTAAAATACTTAGCCTACTCTAGGCTATTCTAAAACACCTAGGCTACATTAGGTTAATATAATGTTACTTTAGGTACTTTAAAATATTTAAGTTACTAGGATAATACTAAACTAACCTAGGCTACTAAAGTACTTTAAGCTACCACCTAGCATATTTAATAGGCCATTATTAGGGCAAATCTTTTAAAGTGTATCACTTAGGATGAAAAGGAAGTAGTCCCTGATGGAGTTTTATATTTTGATTCCCATAAATATTAATGAATAAAAAAAAGTCAAACATGTTACAACACAATATCTTAACCAACACATATTTAAAGTCGTCAATATCATTCATTTTGTGTCCATGTGTATGGTGAAACAGGATTAGTACATTATTACATAACATGGTTTTTAAGCTAGTTTTTATGATTAAAACTTCAATCACAATAGAAAATGGACAAAATTGTCTTGAGTTAGATTCAACTACATAATGATGCCAAAATTTTTGATTAAGTCTATTTGATTAAGATGATTAAAACTACTAGTTGACATGGCAATATTAATTTTATAATTTTTTGTAAAATTACTTAATACTAATTATGATAATATCTCTTAAATTTTCAATTTATTTTTGGATTGAATTATGGATGAGTCAAAACTATTGTGACTCCAACATCCAATTTTGTTGTTATTTTAGTGGAATCATCCATAGTTCACTAAACCCGTGACAAATCACGATTATGATGTTATGATCACACCATGTTCACCAAAATTTGAACCTTCACCTTCTCATCCACAACCCAACAACTTTACCATTCCAACCACCATTTTGCATGGTAATAAAAAATGTTATCACAAAATATATAAACACACACATTTTTGGATATCACACATTATAAATTTATTACATAATTAAATAATTTCATAATGAATTCGATTATAGATGTACATCTTTAAAAATATATCATTATTCAATTCATTTCATGTTTTAGTTTCATAATCACATCAAAATTTATAATGCTTTAAGTCTAAAATGTACATTGTATTACATTAATTTTTAGTATATTAATTAAATATTATATAATTAAAATTCACCTAGCTTCCAATTTATAAATTTCACTAAAATTTTATTGTTGTAAATTTAAATTTAAAAACATCACATTAGTTCAAGTTTCAAATGTACATTATTTATGTTATGTTTTTGTAGTAAGTTGAAATTAAAAAATTCAATTTGGGGTGAATGCACATTAAGGAGGCTCACTTTTTGAGTCATAATGTTCATTTCTTCAAAGTGACCTTTCTTTTGGACACCTAATAAAACTTATCAATTTGAGAATTTGCAATGAATTATACATTAAATATTTGATTATGAAAATACCTATGTAATTATTTTTTAATAAAAGTACATCCACTTTTCACAATGAACTTTTGAAGCACAAAAATATGGATTGGCCAATAAATTAGAATGATAGAAAATAAAATGGTTCACATTGAATTACAGTCCAGATTATCTATAGTGACTCAATATATGATGTAACATCAATTAATAAACTTTTATGTGAAGATATTCCCCCAAAAATCATAGCCAAATTATAATTAGGGACTTTTTGAATGGTCAAAATTGGTGCATATTTTCATATGTCCTTAACATAATTGTTTCTTTCTCTAATTTCAATTTTTTCTAGAGTTACATATATATTTGGAATATGTAATTGGGCTCTTATTAATGTGGATGTTATTGTTTTCAAGACATGGATTTTATTGCCATTGAACCCATGATACCCAAAATAGTTAAAATTTTAACATTATAAAATGGACTTTTGCATATTCTTGTTTTTTCAAAATATGAGCCACCTTAATGTGCATTCACCTTTTGATCTTCCATTTTTTCACATGTCATTTTGTTTTATTTCAATTGTTCTCACCTGTTTTTATGGACCAATTGTTACAAATGAAAAAATTGAGAAACATGAAATCCATAATTCATTTTCATTTGTTTTTACATATTCAATTTTTAAAAAACCAATTAAAAAATTCTAAAATTGCCACATCATCAAAAATAAAATCACAATAATAATTGGTCATTATGTCTAGATAATTGAATTCAATCACGTACTATTGATTTAAATTAATATTAATAGTGAATATTTAAAACTATTATTATTATTCAATATGACTTTAATTTTATTATACTATATTAATTAAGGTAATACATTAATTAGCCTATAAGTATCCTAGGCTAGGCTAGCTATTGACCTAAGTTAGCTATTAACTTAATAAATTAGGTAATATTATTATAATATTACTGATTATTAACTATTAAAGGTAATCATAGCTATTAAAATTTTATTGTAACTATAATTACAATTACTAATATTAATATTCATTAACCAATTATTACCTATTAATTTGTATTACTTATAATATAATTAATATAGCTAGTATGTAAACTAAGTTAGTATGGCATATATAGGTAGCATGTAGTACTTACATGTAAATTGCAACTACATTGGTTGCACTTGCAACTAAATTTTTTATCCCATGTCTTTTGCCCTAGATTCCAAATGTGCACACTATATAAATTAATGCATTTGTCTTGTTCACAAACCATATACCAAATGCCATTTGGAATGAACCAATGAAAAAGGTTTGACCCTAAAGGCTAAACCTAAACACAAAGTTGAATTATTTAAAACCTATTTAGCTAGCCTAACCCTACAATGCTACCTATCTACAACCTATTTTTGACCTACTTCCCTACCTACCTATGGCCAACCTACCTAATTAATTAAAAAATATTATCAATGGACTTTTAAAATTACCATGTGTCACCATATAATTGACGTTCACAAATGGACATGTATCAAAATTCAATTCACATTATATTAGATGGCTTAGATATTATTAATTTAATCATAATGATGAATATTGAAATAATGCTTAAATGTCATATGTCACAATATAATTGGCCTTAACAAATGGACATGTGTCAAAATTTGATTCAAATGTTATTGGATGGCCAAAATATTATTAAGTATTATTAATGATGAATATTGAAATAAGGATCAACTACCACATGTGACCATGGGCAAACCCCATAAAGTAATACAAATTTATAAAATGTAAATTCATACCATATATATTGTTCATGTACACATTGTTGCATATAACTATTAATTGTGTGCAAATTGTTTTATGTAACTCTAGGGTATAGTAATTGCATATGACAATTGCAAAATGACAATTTTTCTTCTAGTATTAGTCAATTCATACAAAGGGAAAACCTAAAAAAGTGTGGAGTGCAACCCCCTTTCACTTAAAAGAAGTCAAGCGCATCAATTGTTGGGTAGCAACCCAACAACAAGTCACCATTCCAAGCAAACAAATGAAAGGCCAAATCAAAAAAGAAAGTGAAAAATGGCCGAAAAACAAATAAGGAAGCAACATTAAACAAACTACAAAAAAAAATCCATAGAATAATGTCACAACCTCAAATATTATTATTAATTTAGCAAGACATCATTTTGTTTATTGGCATGCAACAATTCACTACAATTGTTATAATATATATAGGAAAAAAAATCAAAAGTTGGACTTTGGAGTCCATTGAAAGTTGGCTGTTCCTTTTTGGAACCTTAATTGTGAATTAACTTTCCTTGTTACATATCCTCCATTCATTGTCACTAATTGATTCAATGCAAAATCCCAAATATGGCCCCACAATTCAATTACATTGTTTGATGATCAAAGTTGATGCAAGCTACTAATGGAAGTATCAAAGCCCATGCCATTTATTTCATCCTATTTGAGGTAATGATGCTTCAAAGTTCATTGAAATGAAGAAATTTATTAGTACATTATAACAAAAACATGTCCTTTTCACTACTAAATTATGATTAAGATGACTAATATAAAGTCATTGTTATTTGATTAATGTGACTAATTTTGTTTCTTTTGACTAACTCAAAAAATAGCAATGTTTGTTTTGATGAAGTTCAATTTTATTTTAATCTAAAGGACATTATAAGTGACACATGGACCATGGGGGACCTATGTGGAAATCATAGTGCTCATAACAACATGATTTAATTTAATTACTAGAATATGATAAAATTTGTGAATTGTCATTATGTATATGATTATTGTGATTAAAAGATCCTACTTTTGTTGTCTTATGTGGCATAATGTAAGAATTAATTGATCAAATAATATTGTGTTGTATTTGAGTTTATGGCCTAAATAAAATTTGAAAGAAATAGATTATGGAATTAAATTAAATGATGAAATTCTAAAAACGTCAAAAATCATTATGAAAGTAAATAATTATATTATAACATTTAGATGCTCAAAATTTTAAAAAACTTGTGCTTATATTAATGTGACTACAAAAACTTTCACCATGAGATCTAATAGTGAAGTGGTTAAGGACTCACCATATGGCCATGGAGGTGAGGGTTCAAATTTCAAGTTAATCAAGTTGACATGGCAAGAATATATATATACACACACACACACATGGTCTTGAGAATGTGTCATAGGTTTGATTAACTATCAACAATCTTGCCCAAAAATACAATTTAATATATATATAGTTTGAAGTGATGATTCCTTTTTGAAATTTTCAAAATCAAAATAATATTAACAATCTAAGCATTACATTAACGAATTGAAATTTTCAATATAATTTTTATTTATATAATATTAAATTAACTTCTAAATATTTCATTTGAAACAATTATTGCCACATAAACCAGCAAGTTAGTCAAAATGGACATGACATATTTTAATCACATGAAGATGAATGACATACCAACACCTACCTAGGTGCAAACAAGTTAATAAAAGCCATCTCAAATGTAACAATTGGTTTTTGTTTCACATTTTTGGATCAAATTTTAATTTCAATGTGGAAATTGGTCAATTATTTTACTCAAAAGTGTTGTAAATTTACAATATGGAAACATGTGGTATGATTTGGTATGAATCTAATGAGGGTAGATTGTTCAAAAACATTCATTAAACATCATGATGTTTGTTTTTCAACATACTAAGATTCTTATTTTTTGGAACATCCTTGACATGATATATTTTGGAGGAGATTTTTTAAATATATATTTAGATGATACAATTATGAACTAATATTTTTTAAAACAATAAAAAAAAATTTAGGTCACAATTAAATTTTAATGATTCTTTTCAAAATATTCTAAGGATATTTTTATAAATATTACTTGTGCAAAATGGCAAACATGGCTCCTATTAACTCGTTTGCACCCATCTATGGTAAATGATTGGTTTTTTTTATTGAATTGAAATGTGTTTGGTGTCCATTTTGACAAAAAATTCTTACAAAAAATATAGGGAAAAGGACATGATCTAATGTAATGGTAATGGAATCTCAAAATATGTGGAGTTCTAGAAGGTGAATTTTGTGAGCAAAGGAAAATCAAAAGCCATAGGTCAATGAAATGTATGCATCACACCTGGGGTCTTATGTCGAATATCAAATGGCTATTTTATAAATTATTTTATCAAAACCACTTCCACAAAAAAAAATGTTGTTTTCTTGGAAAGCTTTTGGCCATCTAGAACTTAGAGGGCTAACCATGTTTGATTATCTTTTCCAACTACCCTTGTCCCTTAGGATCTAGAAGATTTGATTATTGTGGGCCTAAAAACATGAAGCCTTTTTTGAGGACAATAAAATACACTCCATTTCAAGATGCATAGAAAGGAAATTTTATTCTTGCATGGTTTCCAATCCTAAAGCATTTTTTAAAAGAAGGGAAAAATAGATAGTGATGAAAATGACAAGCATTACAAAATAGTGTCTGTTCAATGTTGAATGTTGGTGAAGAATGGAGCACCAAACAATGTAAAGTTGTACCAACACTATGAAAAAATAAGATGAATTGCAACTAGCCTTGTAATTGGGTATTTTAGTTGCAATGACCAAATTTTGCAATTCATTTGCAACTCATTGCACCTTAGGTTATTTTTATGGGTGTGAGTGCTATTTGACAAGTAGGAACAATTATTGTGTAACTCTAATACAACTAATTTGCAACTACCATGGTAACATCATGTTGATGTAATATTTCATCGATCCATCAAAATCTAACATGTGGCACTATAAGGATTTTTGGGTGAAATGTTTTTTTGAATTATTGGTCTCCACCATCCATTATGATTGTTCATTTATAATGGTGTTAAATTGTGACACGTGACATAATTGGAAGTTACCACATGGCATATCAATTGGATTTTGGGAAAAATAAAAATAAAAATCTATTTGGGTAACTAGGTAGATCATAAATAGATAGGTAGGTAGGTAGGTAAAACATACCTACATACTTAGGTTACATACCTATTACCTAAATAGGTAGGCTAAAAAATAGGACTAACTACTTACTTACCTAGCTAGGCAAATAGGTAAAAAGGCAAAAAGGTAGGTGAATGAAAGAGCAATCATGTAAATATTTTTATTTTACTTTATGTTTTGTCTTTAGGGTTAAAGTTTTTTGAGTTCATCCTAAATTGACACCTGTATTTTAATGTGAGCACCCAAGAAAGACACATTTTTTAGATAATTCATGATATGAAATTCAAGAACAAAACTTATGGGTTAAAGTTTTTTGTTGCACATTAGTTGCAATTAAAAAGAAAATTTCCCACATTCTTTGTGCTTATTTTTAATTTTGCAAATTGTATAATTAAATAAGTAATTATTTGATAAGTATGCATGTGAATTAATTATTTGAAATAATCACGAATTATTGTTATTAATTAATTATTAATTTTTTAATAAATAAATAGTTATTTATTTTAAAATTAATTATCTTAATTTAGATGAAATTTAGATAATTAACCATATGGATTCCCAAAATTAATTATTTGGATTATTTGACAATCAATTACTTGACTTAATTATCTCAATTCAATTAGTCATTTATTATTTGAATTAAATTGACCAATTAAAATGAATATTCAATTATTCAGTTTAATTCATTAATTCATAATACTTGAATAAATTATGTATTAACTAGATATTAGACATTAAAATATGGATTTCTTTAGTTATTAATTTATTAATAATTGAACAAAAAATCACAAAATCATGGAAAAGTAATACTTTTATACTAACAACATAATGGCAACATAGTTGCACAATTAATTGTATCATGGGAATCATAATTGACAACTAATTGCAAGTGTCACATCTAATGGATAGTGGAAATGGGTACATGTGGCATGATCAAATCTATTGAAATCACACACTAGTTGCAACATAGTTGCTAACTAGGTGTTACATTTACACTAATTGTAATGTAGTTGCCACATGTATTTAAAATGCAACTTGCCAAAAAGTCAAACATGATTGAAGACATCCATATGTGTGATGCAGACATTACACTATATAGGTGTCCCATTTGTAATTAAGTTGCAACTATAATATGACTTTTGATTTTTTGACATATCACTTTAGTTATTAATTGTTCATATTTACATGCTTTAATTGTAGTGTAGTTGTATATTAATTGTTTTGAAACTCTAGTTATAGAGTAATGTGGTTCTAGTGGACATGATTTTTCACAGTGCAAGAAAGGTGCAAATGCAATTCAACAAACACAGAACAATGGTTAGACAATTTGGTTTGATTACAATTTCATTTCTTGCTAGGAAAAATAATTCAATGACCAACATTATAAAAATTAGTGATGTTCATGGTAGTTGCATTAGAAATACATTGACACAACTAATGAAGTTCACCACATTTAATACATTTAGGGTTTTTGGTTAATTATTGAATGAATATTATGGAATCTATTGATTGAACCTTTTATGACAAAAGGTGAATTCCCTATGTGTATGTAATGTCTTTGATGAATGTTCAATGTAAGAAATCATAACTTTTTTGAAGGTTCAATGTTAAGGGTATAAAACTAGGCTAATTAGTGCCATGGGCATCCTAATAACAAGATGGTTATTAGTGATAGATTTATTGTCCTTTACCAAAGGATGAACCTAATGGGGTTAGTTAGTTGAATGGCTGGTGGTAACCCACCAATCACCTAATGGAATTCTAGCAAGGATTAGGATAAAGACCTAATTTCATGGGGATGATAGGGGTCTTTTGTGGTCTTATGAAAAAAAGGATTAGAAGGACAAAAGGAGGACTTGGGACTCATTCTTTT
>Ga0209208_10000376_pt1 | contig 56608 bp, 60 predicted proteins | sample S1TSphfallax_3_FD_187694 | JGI IMG/M metagenome (GOLD analysis project Ga0209208, IMG submission 187694) | Host-associated microbial communities from peat moss isolated from Minnesota, USA - S1T2_Fd - Sphagnum fallax MG (SPAdes) (version 2) | ecosystem: Host-associated > Plants > Peat moss >... | reverse complement strand
GTTGAAAGAGCCCGAGGCGCAGGGCGATGCGGATGGCGGGGTCGAGCTTGGCGTTGGGTTTCGAAAGCAGCGTGCGGATGGCGGCATCGAGGCGAATCTGCCAGCGCAGGACGCCCAGCACCAGCGCTGTACACAGGTTGCGATCCTGGGGCGCGAGGGCCGAAACGCGCGGGCCGCGAAGCAGGTCGTCGGCGTGGACGTTCGGCGAGCGGCCCAGTTCCATCAGGATGGTGAAGGCTTCGAACCGGGCGGGCGTGACGGTGGCGGAGGGCTTTCTGGGCGGCTTGGGCATCGTCAGCCCAGCCTGCCGCCGGACGGGGTAGCCGCGCCGCGCAGGAACTCCGCCGCGGTCATGCGGTTGCGTCCCTCTGGCTGCACTTCCACGAGTTCCAGCGTGGTCTGTGCGGCGCAACCGACGAAAAACCGCCCGTTTTGGACGAGAATCTCGCCGGGCTGATCCGACTTCAAATCGGAAACTGGCTGGAGTTTCGTGACAATGAGCTTTTTCTCATGAAATGTTGTGAACGCTCCGGGCCACGGCTGAAAGCCGCGCCAGCGGTTCCAAAGCTCGGTCGCGGTGCGGGCGGCAAAATCCATCCGGCCATCTTCGCGGTCCAGAATGCGCGCCAATGTCGCCTGCGAGTGATCCTGCGGGACAGGTATGATACTGCCGTTCGCGAGGCCGGCCAGGGTCTTCACCACTAGTCGCGCACCTTGCATTGATAACTCTTCAAAGAGGTCGATGGCCGTTTGTTCCGACCTGATCGGCGTTTCCTGCTGCAGCAGAATTGGCCCGGTATCGAGACCCTCTTCGAGCAGCATGGTCGTGTTTCCCGTGACGGTCTCGCCCATCGCCACGGCCCATTGGATGGGTGCGGCGCCGCGGTATTTTGGCAGCAGCGAGCCGTGCAGATTGATGCATCCGAGGCGCGGAACGGCGAGCATCCAGGGGGGTATGATACGTCCGTAGGCGACGACGACAATCGCGTCTGGCGCGATGGCTTCGAGGCGTGCGCGGAAGTCTGAGTTGCTCTTAATTTTTTCGGGCTGGGTGACTGCGAGGCCGTGCGCAAGCGCGGTCTGCTTGACCGGTGGTGCCGTCAGCACCTGCTTGCGGCCGACAGGACGGTCCGGCTGAGTGACTACGAGCGGGATTTCATGACCGGCGGCAAGCAGGGCTTCGAGCGTGGGAACGGCAAACTGCGGTGTCCCGCAGAAGACCAGCTTCAGCCGGATTGGATTCGTCTTATCCACCCGAATTTACCTTTCCGGCCCTACCATTCGCCGGCCCGCTGCATCTTGCGGATCTTGCGCAGCGCCAGGTCGCGCTTGAGGCTGCTGATTCTGAAGATGAAGAGCATGCCGTCGAGATGATCGATCTCATGCTGCATGCAGCGAGAGAGCAGTTCTTCGCCCTCGGCCTCATACCACTTGCCGTATTCATCCTGCGCGCGGATGCGGACCTTGGCCGCGCGGACCACCTTCTCGCGAATCTCGGGAAAACTGAGGCAGCCTTCTTCTTCGTAGAGCCTGCCTTCGCGGTAGATGACTTCAGGGTTGATGAGGACCATCTTCTGCTTCGGGTCTTTGCCGTTGCTCACGTCGATGACGGTGATGCGCTTGGAGACGGCGACCTGCGGCGCGGCCAGTCCCACGCCCTGGGCGGCGTACATGGTCTCAAAGAGGTCGGCGACGAATTTGCGCAGCGCGTCGTCGAATTCGGTGACGGGTTCGCCGGGCTGTTGCAGCACCGGTTCAGGATATTTCACGATGTTCAGAATCATGATCGTAACGGTTCGCGCGCCTTCTCGCGGTCTTCAGTAATTCCTGATTTGTTCCATGTACCCGTCATAGTTGCGTTTCAGCTCCTCGGCTGAGTCGCCGCCGAACTTTTCGAGCACCTGTTTGGCGATGATGAAGGCTACCATAGCTTCGGCGGCGACTCCAGCGGCTGGAACGACACAGATGTCGGAGCGCTCGTAACTGGCGCTGGTGGCTTCGCGGGTGTCGAAGCGGACGGATTCAAGCGGGCGGCGGAGGGTGCTGATGGGCTTCAGATAGCCGCGCACAACGACGTCTTCGCCGTTCGAGATGCCGCCTTCGATGCCGCCGGCGTTGTTCTGGTGGCGGGTGAAGCGGGTTGGCCGGTCAGACTGAGGCCCGTAGTGGATCGCGTCGTGAACCTGGGAACCGAAGGATTCGGCAGCAGTGACTCCGCGGCCGATTTCGACGGCTTTGACCGCCTGCAAACTCATCACCGCCCAGGCCAGCAGGCCGTCGAGGCGCTCGTCCCAGTTGGCGTATGTGCCCACGCCGGGCGGCAGGCCGTGGACGACCACTTCGAAGACGCCGCCGATGGTGTCGCCGGTGCGGCTTGTCTCGGCCACTTCTTCCTTCATGCGGGCTTCCGTTTCGGGGTCCACGCAGCTGAGCAGAATCTCATCTTTCTGGGTCACAGCGACGATCTCGTCCCAGGTCGCCGGGCGCTCGAGTTCGACGCGGCCGACGCGGATGACGTGGCTCGCGACCTCGATGCCCAGGTGGCGCAGCAGCAGCTTGGCGAAGGCTCCGGCGGCTACGCGGGATGTGGATTCGCGGGCCGAGGCGCGTTCGAGGACGTAGCGCGCGTCTTTGAAGTTGTACTTGAGCGCGCCGGGCAGGTCGGCGTGGCCGGGACGGGGCGAGGCGACCGCCTGGTGCTTGGCCGGGTCGCCGGTCTCAACTGGCAGCTTCTCTTCCCAGTTCTTCCAGTCGCGGTTGGGAATCTCGATCGCGATGGGCGAGCCGATGGTCTTGCCGTGGCGCACGCCGGAGAGGATGTGGACCTTGTCGGTCTCGATCTTCATGCGGCCGCCGCGGCCAAAGCCCTGCTGGCGGCGCCAAAGCTCGCGGTTGATGAAGTCGAAGTCGACGGCGAGGCCGGCGGGTAGGCCGCTGATGAGCGCGATTAAGGCTTCGCCGTGCGACTCGCCGGCGGTTTCAAAACGGATCATGACTCTTTGATTGTAATGGAGAAGAAACGAGGGATCAGGTTCGCTTCTCTCTGGCGAGACGACCCGCCCGCGACTAATTTCGATAGTTAGCCAAATCTACGCCCGAATGCTCAGCTCACGCCGAGGTCTCCTCATCGTCGTCATCAAATTTCCTGTCAATAATCCTCGCCAGGAAAAATCCGGAGAGACAAACCCCAATCGTATAGATCAAGACGCTCTCCAAGAGAGGACGCCACTGAAGTTGATGATCCTGAAAATATTGGCGCCAGTTCGCCGCTATGATTCCCGTCGCAACGGGAAGAGAGTCAAGACCGCCGCGAAGCCACGCAGGCTGATCTTCAAATTGCCGCCGTTTCATCCGGTCGTGGGTAAGAATTCGGTCGATGCCAATCACGCTCAGAGCAAAAACCAACGCCGACGCCAATTCGCCGCCCAGTTGAAATCGCAGTTCGTCTGGATTTGGAATGGGGAAGAAATGCTTCCAATGGAAAGCGACGAACAGCACGGGCAACCCGCCTAGGAAAATGATGTGGATCGCCCAACGCAGGTGTTTCGGTTGCGATGCTGCGATCTCTGTGCTCACGGACGCCTCGCCAATTCCATTATGTCTTAGTCCAAAAACCACTGCCATTGGTCTTCGGTGAGCGGAACCACGCTAAGTCTTCCGATAATGACCAGCGGCGACTGGGCGAACAGCGGTTCGGCTTTGATTTGCGCCAGCGTCTTGGGCTTTTTGAGTTTCTTGCCGACTTTCACTTTGACGATGGGCACTTTCGGGTCGGTCGGGTCGACGCTAAGGACCGTTCCGGTGCCGACGGCGGTGCGTTCGTCCCCCGTGTGGTAGAAGATCCACTTCGTGCCCTGGGGCATTTCGCGCAGGTATTTCACGGCCTGGGGATTGGTCACGTTGTCCCAGACGGTTTCTTTGTCGCGGAGAAAGTCGTCGAAGGAGTAGACGTCGGGCTCGGTCTTGAAGAGGAAGTAGGGCATGTCGAATTCATGGTAAGGCAGGGAGTGGGGACGAGGGAATAGGGATTAGCGAGCGCGGCCGCGATTCTGGTAAGATTTCCTTGTTTCCGGGAAGGAGGTTTTCCATGTTGGCGAAGTTGACGGTCAAGAATCAGCTCACCCTGCCGAAAGCCGTGGCGAGTCAGTTCGGGGGCGTGGAATACTTCGACGTCAGCACCGATGGGGTGAGCATCACGCTGCGCCCGCTGCGGCAGAGCCGCGCAGACGATGTGCGGGATCACTTGGAGTCGCTCGGCATTACCGAGCAAGACGTTGTCGACGCGATTCAGTGGGCTCGCCAAAACCCGTGAGCCGCCCGGTTGCCCCGCGAGTTGTCTTCGACACCAACACCGTACTTTCGGCGCTGGTTTTCACCCGCAGCCGCTTGGCGTGGTTGCGTTTCCATTGGTCGGTGAGCGGCTCCGTACCGCTGGTTTCGCAGGCAACTGTTGCTGAACTCGCGCGAGTCTTCGGATACGCGAAGTTCAAGCTGCATCCAGCCGAGCGTTTAGAGCTGCTGGGCGACTATCTTCCGTTTTGCGAGACGATTGAGAGGATTGACCGTTGCCCGATCCTCTGCCGGGACGCGAAAGATCAGATGTTTCTCGACCTGGCGCAGAGCGGAGGGGCCGACATACTCGTCAGCGGCGACCAGGACTTGCTGGTGCTGGCTGGGCAGACGGCGTTCGCGATCGAATCGCCGGAGGCGTACCGGCTGCGCATGCGCGTCGGCGAGTTGGGTTCCTGATCCGGTCTTCTGCCGGTAAGCGCGAGTTCAACGCTAGAGCCAAGATTCCGTGCGACAATGAAACCGTGAAAATTCTTATCCTGCCCGCTCTTTTGGCCGCCCTCACCGCAACCGCCCCGGCGCAAACGCCCGACGCCCATGCCGCCGAACAGGCTGGCGCTCAACTTTTCCACGACAATTGCGCGCGCTGTCATGGGGCCAATCTGGAAGGAACCAAAAAAGGGCCTGGCTTGGCTGAAATCCACACGAAAAAGCGCTGGACAGAGGAACGGATCACGCACCAAATTCTCAATGGCGAGGGCAAGATGCCGCCCTTTCGCGACGCGCTGAGCGCGGACCAGATTCAGCAACTCGTCGCCTTTCTTCGCGCGGAAAACCGCCCCACTCCGGCGTCCGCCCCGTAAGGGCGCCGGCCATACGACCGCTCTACTCCGCCGCTTCGGCCAGCCACGCGCGCGAATTGAGCATCGTCCGCTGGTCGAGCGCCCAGATTTTGTCGGTCATCTCGCCGGGCCCTTTGCCTTGGCGCTTGGCTTTTTCAAACTCCGACTTGAGGGTCTGCATCTTGGCGTCCATGTCGTCGAGCAGGTTCAGCATCAGCGCTTCGGGAATCATGGGCAGCTTGGGCGAGCCGAACTCCAGCTTGCCGTGGTGGGCGAGGATCGTATGCAGCACCAGCGTCTTCAGGCGGGGCGGAAAATCTGGCAAGCTGTCGATGGTTTTTTCCGCCATGCTGGCGCCGATCTGAATGTGGCCGAGCAGTGTGCCTTCGAGCGTGTATTCGAAGCCGGTCGACCAGGCCAGTTCGTGAATCTTGCCGATGTCGTGCAGGATGACGCCGGTGAGCACCAGGTCGCGCATCAGGATCGGATAGTGTGGGACGACTTTGTCCGCCAGGGTGAGCAGGCTGACCACATGCTCGAGGAGACCGCCCAGAAAGGAGTGATGCAACTGCTTGGCAGCCGGCGCTTCGCGAAAGGCCGCGCGCACCTCGGAGTCCGCCAGCACCGTTTCGACGAGGCGCTTCAGGTCGGGATCGGTGAAGCTGGCGAGGATTCCTTCGAGCGTGGCCCACAGCTCGCCGATGTTGCAAGTGGTTGCCGGCAGCAGGTCTGCGCGGTCGTAATCGGCTGGGCTGAGGCGCTTGAGCTGGTCGACCTTGAGTTGGAGTGTGCCGTCGAATCGCGACACGGAGCCGCGCACTTTGACGGCGTCGCCGCGGTTGAAGTCGCTGGCGATGCGCGGGTCGGAAAGCTCCCAGACTTTGGCGTCGATCTGGCCGGAGTTGTCGCCGAGCGCGAGGCTCAGGTAGGGCTTTGCGGTCCGCGTGGTGCGCTGCTGCTTGCTCAGCACCAGGTAAATGGAATCGAAGGGCTTGTTTTCGAATTGCTTTTCGTCCAGAAGGCGGACCAGGTCGGCGATGTAGATTTCTTTCATGCTGGGGGTCAGCTTACCGCATTTGGTCTGGCGCTGCCCAGGTGAAGGCCGCGCAGCGCCCAACGAACGCCTCGGCGACCGCGCGAAAACGCCCCGCCTTCGACGAAAAGGCGGGGCGCGGAAGGCAGAGCGGACTATTGTTGCGGGGTGGCGGGAGGGGTTGAGTCCGCTGGTTTGGGTGCCGTTGCCGGTGCGGGAGCGCCCTGCACCGGTCCGGCGGGCGTCATCGGCGGCAGCTTCTTGTCGGGATTTTCCGTCTTGGGACGGTCCTCGATGCGCTTTTTCTTGTCGCTGCTGGCGGTTTCTTTCTTTTTATCGGCTTTCTTAGCGGTGTCGCCGTCGATTCCGAGCGGCGCGTTCTGCACCTGACGATCGGCGACTTCGGCTGCATCCGGCGGGGCTGGGCTGAAGCTGTCCAACTGTGGTCCCCTGGATTTCTTCGACTTCGGGAGCACGGCGCGCTGGCTGAAGCGGGTCTTCTTCACTGGGGCGGCGGGCGCGTTGTCCGCTTGCTCGGTGGACTTGGTCGCTTCGGGGAGAGCGCCGGCGTCTTCCACTTTGGTCTCGGTGGAGTTCGGGAGGGTCTCGCGCGGGGCTTGGCCGTAGCGGATCTTTTCCTTTTTGCCGGGCTTCATGGTGGCTGGCGTCGCCGCCGCCGCCTTGCCTTTGGCCGTTTTGGCGGAAGACTTGGCCGGAGTCGTATCGGCCGAGACCGGCACCACGGATGCGCTGGATTTGGTGCGGAAGCCGTGCTCGGTCTCACGGAAGCGGGTACGCTCGACCTTTTTCTTTTTCTTGGGAGCGGGCGGCGTATAGGCGCTGTAGCTGATGGTGGGGTGAACTTCATTGGGCGTGGCGGCCGAATCCGTGTAGCCGTTGGCGATCTGGATATACGCTTCTTCGCGCATGGTCTGCAGGTAGGCGCGGATGGCCGGCTGCATGCGGCTCATGTAGTACGCCTCTTCCACCTGATTCTCGACATCCTTGTATGCCGGTACGCCGCCTGGGATGTGCTCGTCGACCTTGAAGATGACGTATCCCTGCTTGGTGCGGATCGGCTCGGTAAATCCGCCGGCCGGGAGGGCAAAGGTCTTGTCTTCGAAGACCTTATTCAACTGGCCGCGGCCGAACTTGCCCATGTCGCCACCCTCGGCGGCGGTGGGACCGTCGCTGGCGGTGCGGGCGAGCTGGTCGAAGTTGGCGCCGGCTTTGAGCTTGGCCTCGATGTCGTCGGCTTTGGCCTTGGCGGCGGCCAGCTTTTGCGGGTCGTCGGCGCCGCTGGCGTCGCCGGCTCCGGTTGAGACCATAATTTCGCTCAGGTGGATGCTTTCCGGCTGGACGTAGTCCTGCTTGTGCGCCTCGAAGTAGCGCTGGGCCTCACCTGGCGTCACCTGGAGCCGCCGGCCAACCTCCTGTCGCATCACTTCCTGGGTCATGATCTGATTTTTGATGTTGGCCTTGAGGTCCTCGAAGGAGATGCCCTGATCCTTGGCGGCCTTTTCCAGGTCTTCCATCGAGGCCAGGTTGTATTTCTTGCGCATCTCGTCGAGCTGCTTGACCACTTCGGTGTCGACGTTGAGGTCCAGCTCCTTGCCTTTGGAGATCCAGAGCTGCTGGTCGATGAGGTCGCGGAGCAGATTTTGGTGGCCGTCAGCGATCTGCTGCAGCGTCTCGCCGCGCTGGCGCGCCTCGTCGTCGGCTTCCTTCATGACGCGCTCGTAGTCGGTGCGGGTGATGATCTGGTCGTTGACCCGGGCGACGATATCCTCGACCGTGGTGCCGCCGTAGGGGCTGGCCGGAGCGGTGCTGGCCGGACGGCTCTGCGCCTGGGTGAGGACGGGACCGGCGAAAAGAAGGGCGGCGCCTAGCATGAAGCATGCCGGCGCGCGGAGCGCGTTGGTTGGCGCGGAAATCGAATCGAGTCGCAAGGTCATAAGATTGGAGGCACGAAAAGGCGGCAATCGGTGCGCGTCTGGTTCCTTAGACGTAATTGTAAACGCCCGGAAAGCGAGACATCGCACTTTCCCGCGCCAGCCGCTCCCGATGCCGGATGGCCGAACTCTTGCGGAGGGCGCCCCAGTCAGCGGGAAGCCAGCCCGGCGGCCAATGCCAGCGCAGAGAGCAGCGCAAACCAGAGGCCCATCAGACGGACAATCCAGGTCATGATGCGCGTGTTGGTTTCGAGCATCCGGGGCGTTGGAGGCGGATTCCACTGGGGAAATCGGGTGCGCAGCCGTGCGGTCCAGCCGTTGTAGCGCGCCGAGAGCGCCCGCGCCCGCCAACAAACGGCGACCCAGAAAACGGCGCCGCAACCCCACACCAGTTCGAAAACGATCTTGCGCATCGAAATCAGAGTACCCCAGTGCGAGCTTACGGCGGCTATCGACTTTGCGCCGGCCGCGTCCAATCGAGGCGATGCTACACTTTATGTCAGGACGGCTCAGTTCGCGGCCTGCTTTCCCCGCCGGTCTTGGGACTGGCAAACGACCGGGAAGGCCGATTGAAGATAGCGTCCGGAGGTTCCCTCAGCTATGACACCGCGCGCCCGCCGGGCAATTTTCTCCGTCGTCCTCTTTTTCAGCTTCTGTGCCGTGGCCGGCATACTGCTTCAGAGCAAGGTGGGTGCGCAGTCGGCTGCCGATGAGTCGCAGTTCCGCGACAACATTAAGGCGTTCACCAGCGTGCTGGCGCTAGTGCAGGAGAACTACGCCGAGCCGATCAACGGCGACAAGGCCGACACGGTCATTTACGACGGCGCCATCCCCGGCATGCTGCGCGTACTGGACCCGCACTCCAGCTTCCACGATCCTAAAGACTACGCCAAGATGCAGGAAGATCAGCGCGGCCGCTACTACGGCGTGGGCATGATGATCCAGCAGCAGCAGAATAAGATTTACGTCCGCACCCCGTACGAGGACACGCCGTCTTACCGCGCCGGGATCAAGCCGGGCGACATCATCGCCTCCGTCGACGGGAAAAGCACCGACAACCTGACCAGCGAGCAAGTGGCCAAGATGCTCAAGGGCCCCAGGGACACGCATGTCTCAGTAACCGTGATTCGCGATGGGCAGAGCAAACCGCTGACTTTCGATCTGGTGCGCGCCGAAATTCCCCATCCCTCGGTCGATCTCAAGTACGAGATTCGCCCCGGCGTCGGCTACCTTCACCTCACCAACTTCCAGCAGACCACGGCGCGCGAAGTCGAGGACGCGGTGGACGGCTTCGGCGATCTGAAGGGACTGGTCTTTGACCTGCGCGGCAACCCGGGCGGCTTGCTTAGCCAGGCGGTGGACGTTTGCGACCATCTGCTGACCAAAGGGCAGACGATCGTTTCGCAGCGCGGGCGGGCGTATCCCGATCAGGTTTACACGGCGACTCACGGCAACGGCGGGCATTCCTTCCCCATTGTGGTCATCGTCAACCGCAATACGGCTTCGGCGGCGGAGATCGTCTCCGGCGCGCTGCAGGATCACGATCGCGCGCTGATCGTGGGCGAAACCACCTTCGGCAAGGGCCTGGTGCAGACGGTCTACAACCTAAGCGAAGGCACCGGCCTGGCGCTGACCACCTACCACTACTACACGCCCTCCGGGCGGCTGATCCAGCGCGACTACAACGGCGTTTCGCTCTACGACTACTACAACCACGCCAACGCGCTGCCGGCCGATAACACCAACAAGGAAGTGAAGCTGACCGACTCCGGCCGTACGGTTTACGGCGGCGGCGGCATCACGCCGGACGAAAAGATCGAGCCGCCCAAGTCCAACAACTTCATGGACACGCTGCTCTATCGCGACATCTTCTTCCACTACGCGCCGCACTATCTCGCCAACCACACGGTCACTGCCGACTTCAAAGTCGACGAGCCGGTCCTGACCGACTTCAAGCAGTTTCTCACTAGCCAGAACATTCCATGGACCAACGAAGACATCGCCGGCGCGCTCGACTGGATTCAGATCAATATCAAGTCCGAGCTGATCACTAGCCAATTCGGCCAGTTGAAGGGGTTGCGCGTCAAAGCCGATTGGGATCCGATGATTCAGAAGGCGGTTACCTATCTTCCTGAAGCCCAGGCGCTCGAAGACCGCGCCCACAAGGTGCAGATGGAAAAGGCCGAAGCCCGCAACCCGAACAACTGACCGCGCTGGAAATACGAACCGCGCCGCGCCGGGATTGTTATCATCCTGAGCGGAGCGAAGGGTCGGCTGTGGCCTTTGCTTTTCCTTCGGTCATCGCCGCGGGGAATCCGCTGTGGCGCTTTTCCCCGCCGTTTGCCGCGCTGCTCCCTTGCGCTTCTCTGCCGCCGAGGAGTTCAACGCCGCCGCCGCGAGCACCAGCGCCTTGAACGCGTCCGCATCGACCAGTTCCCCTTCGCGAATGTCGATCGCCCGCCGCACGTTCCCTTCCAGGCTGGAATTGAAGAGGCCCGACGGGTCCGGAAGGCTCGCTCCCTTCGCGAATGTGAGTTTGACCACCTTCGCATACGATTCGCCGGTGCAGACAATTCCGTGCTGCGACCAGACCGGAACGCCCCGCCACTTCCACTCCTCCACTGCATCCGGGATAGCTTCCAGAATCAGCCCCCGCATCCGCGCCAGCGTCTCCCCGCGCCAATCGCCCAGGTCGCGAATCCGCTGGTCGATCAGACGCGAAGGGCTCTCGCCTGTCGCTTGCTCACTGCCGATCATGCCGGACTCCTTTCGCCGAGCTTGCGGCTCGCCGGCCGCATCGCCCAAGAGGCCACGGTAAATCCGGCAATCGCCAGCGGTGCAATCACATGAAACCCATACGCGCCATATCCGCCCACGGTAGCGTAGGACGCCGCCGCACCGGTCAGATCGAAGAATATCCCCGCGTACGCCCACTCCTTGAGGAGCGGAAATCGCGGCACGAGGATGGCAATCGCTCCCAGGAACTTCCAGACGCCGAGAATTGCGAAAAAATACAGGGGGTAGGCGAGCGTCGGAACCACGCCATGCGGGTTGGCCAGATATTGCAAGACCTGCCCAACGCAGCCGCTGCCGATCAGCAAAGCGACAAGTACCGTAGTGACCCAATAGACGATCGTTTTCATGGTGAGTCCAACCCTTCCTATATCTCGCTGGCGCGCCGTTGTGTCGACTTCGAATTGGTCGGGGCCGACATCGTCATCGCTGATAGTATTTGGTCAAATCGCAGCCGGAGCGTTCCCGCCAATGATACGACCGAACATCGCCGCCATTGCACCATTTTTTATCGTCGGCAACGTCGATCGAACCATCGCCTTCTACCGCGACAAACTCGGCTTTGAAACCACATTTCAGCAGCCGGAGCGCGAACCCTTCTTCGCCATCCTCGTCCGCTACGGAGCGCAAATCTTCGTCAAATCCGAGAAAGACCTGCCGCCCCTCCCGAACTCCGCGCGTCACCGCTTCATGCGCTGGGATGCCTTTGTCTCCGTACCTGACCCTGACGCGCTCGCCTCCGAATTCGCCGCGCACGGCGCAGCCTTCAGCGCGCCGCTTGAAGACACCCACGGTCTCGCACCTGCTTGCACTCAACGGCGCGGACTTCAAGCGATTTCCGCGCGTCTTCGCCGTCCGTCACAAGATTTGGTGGGTGCGGAATAGCGGATTGCCGTACCATCCGAAATATGCCCAAGCGCTTTCTTGCCTGTTGTCTCCCGCTGCTGTTCTCGCCGCTGTGCCAGTCCCAAACCGCGCCCAAGCCTCCAATCCCGGTCAAAGTCGTCGTCGTCGCGATGTTCGAGGTGGGCGCGGACACCGGCGATCAGCCTGGCGAGCTCCAGTACTGGGTCGAGCGCGACCATCTTGACCGGATCTTTCCGCTCCCAGCCGCGTACCATGACGCGCGCATGAACGCGGACGGCGAAATGGCCATCGTCACCGGCCAGGGCACGGCCCACGCCGCGTCCACGATCATGGCCCTCGGTCTCGATCCGCGCTTCGACTTCTCGCATGCCTATTGGTTGATCGCCGGCATCGCCGGAGCTTCGCCGGACGCGGCCTCGCTCGGCTCCGCCGTCTGGGCCAACTGGATCGTCGACGGCGACCTGGGCTATGAGATCGACGCCCGCGAAACGCCGCCCGGCTGGACGACCGGCTTTGTCCCACTGCGCAAAAAAACGCCCTACGAGCCGCCCGCCGCGCCGCTGCCTGGCCAGCTCTACCAGACCGATCGCGACCTGATGCTCTGGGCCTACGGGCTGACGAAAGACGTCAGGCTCGCCGATTCCGCCCGGCTCAAGGAAATCCGCAGCCATTTCGAAGGCGCGGCCGCGCAGAATCCGCCGCAAGTGCTGATGGGCGACGAAGTCTCCTCCTCGACGTACTGGCACGGCAAGCTGATGGACGACTGGGCCACGCGGTGGATGCAATACTTCACCGAAGGCAAGGGCAAGTTCGCGACTACGGCGATGGAGGACACTGGGACGCTGCAATCGCTGGAGTATCTGGCCAAGGCCGGCAGGGTGGACTGGAAGCGAGTCTTGGTCCTGCGCACCGTTAGCAACTTCGACCGGCAACCCAAGGGCATGGATGCGGCGGCGAGCCTCGCCAGCCAGCGCGTCGGCCAGTACGGGGCTTATCTGCCGTCGATTGAGGCGGCCTACACCGTCGGCCACGCCGTCGTCGCGGAACTGCTCGGCAACTGGGCGGTCTATCAGTCCACTCCACCTTCAGGCGCAAACCCAAGACCAGCGGAAAGGTAGCCTAGACCCATGCCCATCGCGCAACTCACGCTGGAAATTCGCATCGACCACGCCCGCTCGCTCAAGGATCGCCGCCAGGTGGTGCGTTCGCTCAAGGATCAGCTCCGTCAGGGCTTCAACGTCTCGGTCGCCGAGTTGGATGAGGCGGTCGCCTGGCAAAGCGCAACCGTGGGCGTCGTCGGAATCTCCAATTCGAGAGACTACCTGCGCGGCCAGATTGAGGAAGTGGAGCGCGCGGCGCAGCGCATGATTCGCGAACTGGGAGCCGAAGTCGCCGATTCCTGGTGGGATTTCGTGGAGGATGCGGCCGGCTGAGCTTGCGTCACGAGGCCATCGCGTGGAGCTCCGGCGTACTTTGCGTTTGGGCTTCCGCTTGTAATTTCGCTTGCCAATCGGACGTTGGACTCCGTTCCATGAACACCTTCAGCGCCTCGAAGACATCCGGATCGAGCTTGGAAGGAACGTCTTTGCCGAGGATGGCGAGGATTTGCTCCGGCGGAAGGCCGGCGCGATAGGGGCGATCTTCGGAGAGGGCGCCGTAGATGTCGGCCATGGTGACGATGCGGTCGTCGAGCGTAAGCTGGCTGGCGGTCAGGTGAAGGGGATAACCGCTGCCATCCAGTTTTTCATGGTGCCGGCCGGCGATCCGGGAGATGGCGGCGAAGGACGGTATGCGCGCCAGGATGCGCTGGGTAATTTCGGGGTGCTCCTGAACGATGCGAAATTCGTCGGCATCGAGCTTGCCGGGTTTGTCCAGGATGGAGTTCGAAACTCGCAGTTTGCCCAGGTCGTGCAGCAGCGCGGCGCGATGGATGCGCTGGAGGCGGTCGCCCTCGAAGCCGAACTGCTTGGCCAGGCCCACGGCGACATCGGTGACGCCCAACGAATGGCGGTAGGTGAAGGGAGACTTGGCGTCGACCACATCGGCGAAAGCTTCGCAGACGCGATCGATCTGCTCGGCGCCGAGGATGGTGGTGGTTCCGGGCTCCATGGCGATGGCCAAATCGCGTTCTTCGGGGGTGTTGCAGCCGGTCCAGAGTTTGCCGGAGCGGTAGAGGGATGCGGCGACTTTCACCAGTTCGGGATCGAACCAGCTACCGCTGCGCTCCACCATGGTGGTCAGCGCGCGTTCCCGGCTTTGCTCGGAGGCGAAGACGTCCAGGTGCTGCGCCAACCCGAGGATCCGGGCCAGCAGAGGCGCGGCTTCGCCCTTGATCCGTTCCGGGTAGCCGCTGCCGTTCCAGTGCTCGTCGAGCGAATAGATGGCTTCGGCGCATCGTTCGCTGAGGCCGATCTTGCGGACGATGTCCGCTCCGCGCTCGCAGCGAATGCCGATGACTTCGGCGTTGTTGCGCTCCCGGTCGCGGCCCAGTTCCAGGACCCGGGCGATCTTTTGCAGCGCGTTGGCATCGGGCAGAGCGTTCTTCCATGCCATTTTGAGGCCGCCGACTGTGGGCTTGGTCCAATCGACGGTCTTGGCGGCGCGCTTTCCGGCGCGATCGTCCGCGCCGAGAATCTGGCACATGCGGGCCGAGTTGCTGCTGCAGCCGATGTCCTTGAGCAGCAGCGCGTAGTAGAGATCGTACAACTGCGGTTCGCCCAGGCCCAGGGCGCGGCCGATGTTCATGCCGATCAGGCAACTGCGGATGGCGTGTCCGGGAACGGCATCTTCGGTGAGGTCAAGCGCGAAGGAGAGCGCGGAGATGACTTCCGAAAGGGCAACTCTCTCGATGCCGGCGGCCGGTGCCGCCATTGGCTCGGAGGTGGGCGATGGGCTTAACGTAGGCATGGGATAAACTCCCGGATGGATCGGATAACCCGTTCAGGGACTTCGCCGGTTCTGTAAGAGAAAACGTCAAAGAAATCGGCGTAACCCCTGCTCCCGAACCCAAGGCACCTGCCGGGACATTACGTGTCTCTATCGGTAACTTACCATCGGGTAGACCGCGGCGACTGTAGCACTTTTTGGTGAGAATCCAAACGGTCTGGTCGAACGTAATTCTTGAAGGCAAAATCTGGCAAACGGGCGTCTGCTATGATAAGGGGTTTACCCGGAGCAAACGCCATGGCGGAACCAAGATCGCGTGTCTACCACCGGAATCGGGTCGCGGAAACGCTGCGCGAAGAGATTGGAACCATGCTCGAGGGCCAGCTTTCCGATCCGCGCATCGCCTTCTGTTACGTTACCGAGGTGGCGATGAACGCCGGCTCGAAGTCGGCCCGCGTGTACATTGCCGTGGACGGTGGCGAGGAAGCGGAGAAAGAGACGGTCGCGGCGCTGGTGGCGGCCAAAGGCTACATCCGCCACGAGTTGCTGGAGCGGATGGGAACGCGCCGCATCCCCGACCTCAGCTTCCATGTGGACAAGTCGGAGAAGTTTCAATCGCGCATCGACGAGTTGCTGGGCCGCTCCAAGAAGCGGCAAAAGGCCGCCGTGCCCGTGCCTGCGACCGAATCAGCCGTATCCGACGCGTCCGCGTCCAAGTAAATCGAGAACACCTGGTATTTTGAACGTCCATGGCGAGCGCTCAGCCAATCCGGTTTCGCAAGACGCGTGGCTCCGAGGGTCCGCGGAGCGAGCCGGCCGGCGCGCCGGAAATGCTGTCGATCCTGTCGGCGTTGCAGGAGGGAGAGCGCTTTCTGGTCTGCTCTCACTCGCGGCCGGACGGCGACGCGATCGGCTCCATGCTGGCGATGGGCATGCTGCTGCGGCAGATGGGCAAGCGGGTGGACATCTTCGCCGCCGACCGCATCCCGGCGGTGTATCGCGGCCTGCCCGGCGCCGAGGCGATCCGCACCGTCATGCGCGTGCCGAGCTCGTACGAGGCGCCTTACGACGCCGCGATCCTGCTGGAATGCGACGGTCTGGCGCGCACCCGGCTGCGTGGACTGGAACGGATGTTCCACATCAATATCGATCACCACGCGAGCGGCAGGGCCTTTGGCGCGCTGAACTGGATCGACCGCGACGCCTGCTCGGTGGGCGAGCTGGTGCATCGGCTGGTGCTCGCGGCGGGCGGCACGGTTACGCCGGAGATGGCCACCTGTCTTTACGTCACCCTGCTCACCGACACCGGCGGCTTCTGTTACGGCGGCATGCGCGCCAGCACATTTCGCCTGGCCGCGGAGTTGGTCGAGGCCGGGGCCGACCCGGTGCGCCTCGCTCGCGAAATCTACTTCAACAATCCTTTCTCCAAGGTGCTGCTGCTGGGCCGGGCGCTCGGCAACCTGCGCCGCACGGCTGGCAAGGACGGCAAGCCGGACGGTCCCCTGGCCTGGCTCTGGGTTACGCACGAAGACATGCTTGCCACCCATGCCGCCGAGGAGGATTGCGAGGGTGTGGTCAATTATGCGCTCTCCGCCTCCGGGGTTGAGGCCGCGGTCTTTCTGCGCGAACTGCCCGAGGGGCGCATCCGGCTGAGCCTGCGCGGCAAGGGCCGGGTGAACGTGGCGGCCATCAGCGCGCGGCTCGGCGGCGGCGGACACGAGAATGCCGCCGGATGCACGCTGGAGGGGCCGATCGAGAGAGCTGCGGAGGAGATTCTTGCGGCATTGCAGAGCGAAATCGACGCGGTGAATTGAGCGCCTCAAAGCCGTCTTAGGAAGCCATCTTCGGAAGCCAACGCCGTTGACTGGAATTCTGTATCGATCTCCGGGCTTATCCGTGGTTCAATTTTCTTGCCAACGCGTCCAACCCATGTTCTCCTGCATCTTATTGCAAAGAATTGCGCGGTTTCGGCTGCGATTTTCGCGGATTTGAGCTGGTTTCCGGCGATTTTCAAATGCAGCCGACAAGTCTGAATCGGCTTCGACGCATGAAGCATCTTCACGGCACGGGCGAATTGACGGGGATGGGGCAAGAAATGGGCGAATACGATCGCAGCGCGGTTCTGATGGAACCGGCAAGAATCCTTTTGGCGGCGGTTGGTTCGCTCGGCGATCTGCACCCGATGCTTGCGCTGGCGCTCGAGCTCAAGCGGCGCGGCCATCGCGTGACGGTCGCTTCGACGGAGTTTTACCGCGCCAAAGTGGAGGCGATGGGGCTGCCGTTCCGCTCCGTGCGTCCGAATTGGGATCCGACCGACCGGCAATTGATCGCCGAGTGCGAAAACCTGCGGACCGGGCCCGAGGTGCTGCTGCGCAAGCTGGTGCTGCCGCATCTGCCGGATATGTACGAGGACCTGCTGGCGGCGGCGCTCGAAGCCGACATGATGGTCGTGAGCGAGTTGATCTTTGCCGCTCCGCTGGTGGCGGAGAAGATCGGGATTCGGTGGGCATCGGCGATTTTGTCGCCGTGCTCGTTTCTTTCCGCGTACGATCCTTCGCTGCTGGTTTATGTGCCGGAAGCCTACCAGTTGCGCGGCGCTGGGCCGCTAGTGAACCGCGCCATTCTGGAGTTGGGGAGGCTTTCGACGCGGCACTGGTGGCGTCCGGTGCGCGAGCTGCGGCGCGAACTGGGCCTGCGCGTCGATTGCGACCCGCTCTTTCACGACAAGCATTCGCCCTATCTGGTGCTGGCCCTGTTCTCGCGCGCGCTGGCCGTCCCGCAGCCGGATTGGCCGCGTCAGACGGTCCAGCCGGGCTTTTTGTTCTACGACCGCAGTGGAGTGGATGCGCAATCCGACTTTCCCGAATTGGCGGAGTTTCTTGCGTCCGGCGAAGCTCCGGTCGTCTTTACGCTGGGTTCGGCGGCGGTACACAACCCCGGCAATTTCTACGACGTGAGCCTCAGCGCGGCGCGGCAAATGGGCAGGCGGGCCATTCTGCTGGGGTCGAAAACCCTGCATGGGATTGTCTCGGAGGGTATTCTCGCGCTTCCCTACGCTCCGTATTCCGAGGTATTTCCTCAGGCGGCGGCGGTGGTTCACCAGGGCGGCTCGGGAACCACGGGCCAGGCGCTGCGGGCGGGGCGTCCGCAACTGATTGTTCCCTACGCCTGGGACCAGCCCGATAACGGCGCGCGCATGGAGCGGCTTGGCGCTGGCCTTTGCCTGCCGCGCGCGGACTACTCGGCGGAGACCGCCGCCGCCGCGCTGAGCCGGCTGTTGGGCGATGAGCGGTTTGCGGCGCAATCGCGAGCTGCGGGCGCGCAGATTCAGAGCGAAGACGCTCTTGCCACGGCATGCGACGCGGTCGAAGCGCAACTGCCTTCCGCGAGCCGGACGCAATTGCAACCGGTTCGGTTACCGTTCTAGTGGAACTGGTTGGAGGGTGAAATGGCGACGTGGCAATGGCAAAAGGCAACGACGCGTCTCAGGGAACTGATTGAGAAAGCTCACGAAGATGGCCCCCAAGTGATCGCCAGACATGGGGCCGAGCGAGCGGTTGCGTTCTCCATTGAGGAGTACCGATCTACTGCGGACAAAGAGCCGGATTTTCTGGAATATCTGCTGAGCGGCCCCAAATTCGCCGATTTTGAGGTCGAGCGCGCATGCGATACCGGGCGCAAAGTGTCGCTGTGAGCCGCGAGGTCTGGCAGCTTCCCGGCGCCAACGTTGCCTGGAAAGCGGTGAAAGCCACCTGGCTCTATTGGGGGTCAAAGCCAGGAGCAAATCTGGTAGGCTAAGTGCGGGCCAATCTCCTCCCACTGTGGCCGGAAAATTCGTTAAGTACGAGTGAACTGGGGCTGAGCCCAGCGGAGATATTTCTGACCCAAACCACCTCGAATACGGCTTTGGCATTCGGCTGGCGGTCTGGCTGGCAGTGGCTTCGCCTTCGCCTTCCGGATGCGGCGACCTGGTGGGAGATCGCCAGTCTCGCAGGGTTCATGGTCTTTTTCCTGCTCTACGGCGTAACGCCTATCTTTGGCGGGGCCGGACTGGGGCTGGTGGGCGCCGACGAGCCGCGTTATGCGCAGATTGCGCACGAGATGCTGCAGAAGCTGGACCACGCGCACACTCTCCGCGAGCAGTTGAGCGCCTGCGTCACGCCGTATCTCTACGGCAGGCCGTGGCTGGAAAAGCCGGCGCTCTACTACTGGCGGGCGATGTACGTCTTCCGGGAGGTCGGCGTCCACGACTGGGCCGCGCGGCTTCCCTCGGTCAGCTTTGCGCTCTGGCTGGTGGGGCTGACCTACCTGCACATGCGCCGCTTCCGTCCGGGCGGCCATCTGGATGCGGCGCTGATCACCGCCGCCTGCGTGGGCATTCTCGGTTTTTCGCGCGGCGCCTCGACGGACATGCAACTGGCCGCGCCGCTCTCGATCGGCCTGCTCGGCTGGTACGCGTGGTACGAGACCAAGTCCAAGTTCTGGCTCTTCGATATTTACTTCTTCACCGCCGTGGCCACGCTGGCCAAGGGTCCGGTCGCGCCGTTTCTGGTGCTGGCGATCGTCGGCTGCTTTGCCGCGTTGCGCAAGGAATGGTGGATATTTTCAAAGTCCTTATGGTGGCCGGGGATTGTCCTCTATTTCGCGATCGTTCTCCCCTGGTTCATCGCCGTTCAGCATCAGAATCCGACATTTTTCCAGGAGTTTTTCCTGGAGCACAACCTGGAGCGCTTCGCCACCAACAAATACCAGCACGAGCAGCATTGGTGGTATTACCTGGTAGTCGTGCTGCTGGCCACCATGCCGTGGACCGTGCTCGCCATTCGCGCGCTCTACGACGGCGTTCGCGTCTCCGTCATCGAGTGGCGGGTGCGCCACGCGCGTTTGGGACCAGGCCAAACGCTTCGCCTCAACACCGGCAAGATCGTCGAAAGCCGCCCAGGCGACGCATTTCCTGAGTTTCTGGTGCTCTGGGCGCTGATTCCCATCGTTTTCTTCTCCCTTTCGCAGTCCAAGCTGCCGGGGTACATTCTTCCGGCCATTCCACCGATCACCATTCTCACCGGCGACTATCTTTTCCGCTCGCGTGGACGCGGTCTGCAGCGCTGGATTTTGCTCGGCCACGCGCTGCTGGTCGGGGTCATCACCGCCGCGGTGTTACTGCTGCCGTGGTTTGTCGCTCACGGATGGAGGACGCTTCCGCCCCTCCGCGCGGGCGTGGTCGCGGGCATTTCCGCGCTCTCGGCCGCGGTGCTCATCCTGCTGGTGGTGCAGCGCTGGGGGGTCGAGCGGCTGCGCACCGCAACCTGCGGCGTCATCGTGGTGCTCATGCTGTTCCTTTATGGGATTGGACCGTTTTGGGTCATTCCCGAGGTTGCGGCCAGCAAGCGGACGATCCAATTTCTGGACCGCTCTTATTCGGCGCGGCCTCTGGCGGAGCGTCTGGCGGGGATCGTTCCTGCGACCGAGACCGTTGCCGTTTTTCGCGTTCGCCGGGACATGGAGTACGGACTGGCGTTCTACCGCAACCACGAAGTCGCCAACTACGACGAGGTGGGCGTGCCGGCGGAAGAGCATACTCTTGTCGTGCGCGTGACCGGCAAAGGCGGCCGGGACCTGGGTTCGCAGGCGGCGCTTGGCGAGTATCTGGAAGGTCGGCACTACGAGCAGCTTTTCACATGGCCGGAGCAGGAACTCGTGGTCTATATCGTCGGCGCCAGGTAGTTTTCAGGCGCCTCGCGCCCTGCGGGAACCATCCCGATGCGCTACGGCGAAACAAGCGAATCCGATTCAAAACACCGGGCGTCTAAGGTTACAGAATAGAAATCGAATCCCAGCGCGAAACTGTTTCGGGCGGAGAGACGAATCTGCTGTATTCTGCATTCACAATCCCGCCGGGAATGGATTGCGCGTACCCGGTGCGGTCTGAGCTCAAAAGTCAGCGTCCACAGTCCGGAAGGATCGCAACCGGCACGGGCATCTAAGGCATGGCATGGCTTCCAGTCTTTCTCTCGAAATCCTGGACTTGCGGCACTTTGCCGCACCGACCCTGAGGCCGGTGCTGGATGCGGAGAGCGCGATCTGGCGGGAGCGGCTCAACTGGGATTACCTGGCCTCGGCCAAGCTGCTGCTGCAATATCTGGATTCCCGTTCGCTGCCCGGGTATGTGGCGCTCGATGGCGGGCGAGTGACCGGCTATGTTTTCTGCGTTTATGAAGATTCCAAAGCCGTCATCGGGGATGTCTTCGCGCTTCCTTATGGCCTGACGGGTGAGCCGGGTCATGCGCTAATCGGCCAGAATCGCCCAGGCCACGAAGTGGAAGAGAGCCTGTTGCAGCGCCTGCTGGAGTTGCTCCTTCACTCCCCTGGCGTAGACCGAATCGAGTCGCAGCTTCTGCTCCATCCTGCGGGTGAACACTCGGAGATTTTTCTGCGCTCCGGATTTGAGGTCTACCGGCGCCTCTACCTGCGCCTCGGTTTGGTGCGGCGTCAGATTGAAGCTACCGTGGAGCTGCCGCGAGAGCTGGAATTGCGCTCATGGCAGGATCAGGATCTGAACGCCGCCGGCAAACTCATCGCCGAGGCCTACCGGAACCACCCCGACAGTCAGATCAACGACCAATACCGCACCGTCTTCGGTTCGCAGCGTTTTTTGCAAAATATCGTTCGCTTTCCCGGTTGCGGAGTCTTCGCGCCGCAGGCCTCGCTGGTCGTCGTCGACCGGCTGCGGCGCGAGCCGATTGCGCTCATCCTGGGGTCGCGGGTCAGTCCCCGCTGCGGACACATCACCCAGGTCTGCGTCCATCCCCAATACCGCAAGAAGGGTCTGGCAAGGCTGTTGCTGCGCATCGCGGCGCTCCAATTTCAGCGCCTGGGCATGACCGAGCTGACGCTGACCGTCACCGAGTCGAACGCCCACGCCGTCGAACTCTACCGCTCGGAGGGGTATGAGGTCGCGCACAGCTTCAATGCGGCCGTGTGGATGCGGCCGTGACGCTGACTCAGCTTCTCGATCAGCCCCTGCGGCTTTTCGAGCTGCGGCGGGGAGCCATATCCAGGAAGCCGCCAGACCTGAGGCCTTCCGCGGCGGATACAATTGCCGGGTACTGAGGTTCCAGTTTTGGCCGGTTTCCCGACGGAAGTATCAGGATTGCCAGTTTCCTGTCCTTCAAATTCTGCTGGTATACCAGGTTGCGATCCGCTGTGATCATCATATCGAAAGCATTTTCCTCGGCCATTCTCCACAGAGTCCCGTTCTTGAACTCTTCCCATCCCAACTCTGCCGATCGCCAAACCTGGTGGCCGACCATGTGGCGAGCAAGATTGCGGGGACGTTCTGATCGAACAGAATCTTCACGGTCGCAAGATCGGCTGGCGGCCAGATGCGAAAGCCAATAACCCGCGAATGAGGTCCGTTTTCAGATCGAAGCTATATGCCATGTCTTCGACACTCTCGCCTGACTCGTAGTTCTCAACCACTTGATCGGCAGGTACGCGCGATCCCCTGAGCAAAGGAACGCCGCTCACTTTTCCCGGGACTACCTCGACGAATTCGCAGCCGGACCAATCCATAGGGACCACCTCTGACCCGATACTACTTGCTTTTCACCGCGCCAGGAAGAACATCAGCCAGCTCAACACAAACGCCGATCCGGCGAAGAGCCCAAAGGCCGCCGCGCCGTAGCGGATCATGCGTTTCGGCGTATCGCGCTGGGTGATCCCGAAGACGATGCCTGCGCAGACGGCGAATTCAAGCACGGCGGTAAAGTGGGAAGGGGAGTAGTTCATTTTTTCCTGCCTGTATATAAGTTGTGCGCGTCCACGGCGGCCATCACGTTCAACAGGCCGGCAAAGACCAGAAAGCGTGTACCGTAGTCGGCCGTGGTTACCTGCACCACGTCGGCGCCCAGGCCAAGCTGGCGGCTTATCAGGTAAAACAGCCCGCTGCCGAGGTCTCCGGCGAGGGCCAGCATGTCCAGAATCGACGACGCGCCGGTGTAGAGCTTACCCTGCATGGCGATGCCCAGAACGAACATGGTGCCGATGGCCAAGAGCAGCATTCCGCCGCGAACCCATTTGCGCTGCACAAAGTGCCCTGCGCCGGGGATGAGCCAGCCGGCCAGCAGCGGTCCGTAAACAAAGCCCGAGGATTTTTTGCCAGACGCGGTTGCCGGCTTGGTTGTCGAAGTCGCCATTTCTCCTCGATTCTACCGCATGGGATGGGGCGTATTACACTTCTACTCCAGGGAACGGGAATCGCAACCCATTGCCGGCAATGAGACGCGCCGGAAGGATTCGCGAAATGGGATACGCAAGATCAGCTATCCCAGGTTCCGGTCGGATCCAATCTTTTGGATGCATCTTTCACGGAATATTCATAAGCGGACCTCTCACGGGAAGACAAAGTAATCGGATGGATCGAAGTCTTTGTTTGTCTCAAATGGAGCATGCGAGCCAGGAGTGCATTTTTTTTTCGATCGATCTGGCGGATTCGCCGACGATTTTGCGCATAAATAGGGGAAACAACCGCTGAATGCCGTGTGGGGTGAGGGATGGAACCGGGTACTCGCATTGGGGACTACGAAATGATCCGGCCGCTGGGCTCGGGCGGCATGGCGCAGGTCTGGCTGGCGCGCAATCCAAACATGAAGCGGCCCTTCGCGGTCAAATTCATCCTGCCGCATCTGGCGGCCAACCGCGAGATTCAGGAGCGGTTCCGCGACGAAGCCTGGCGCCAATCCGGGCTCCATCACCCCAACATTGTGCAGATCTACACCGTCGTCAGCGACGGTACGCAAAACTACATTGTGATGGAATATGTGGAGAGCGGGCTGGACCAGCACCTGCACAAGCTGGCCGGGCGTCCTCTGCCCGTACCCGAGTCGATCGACATCGCGCTCCAGGTGCTCGACGCCCTCGAGTACACGCACACGCTGCCGGACGGCCCGCTGATCCACCGCGATATCAAGCCCTCCAACATTCTCATCCAAGCCGATGGCGGAGTCCGGCTGACCGACTTCGGCATCGCGCTTGCCACCAAGGAAGCGCGCAAGACCCTGACCGGGCAGGTGCTCGGTACCTCGCTCTACATGAGTCCGGAGCAGATTACGGCTCCCTCGCGCGTCGGCTGCCAGACCGACATCTACAGCTTTGCCTGTGTGCTCTATGAGATGCTCACCGGCCGCCCGCCCTTCGGCAGCGAATCGGAAACGGACTTCAACATCCACACCGCGCATGTGAACCAGATGCCCGCGCCGATGCGCAGCATCAACCCCGCCGTGCCGGAGCGCTTCGAGTGGATTGTGCTCAAAGCCCTCGCCAAAGATCCCGCCTACCGTTTTCAAAGCTGCCACCAGATGGCGTCGGCCCTGCTGGCCGCGTATCGCGAGGAGGGTCTGCCGATGCAGATGCTTCGCTCCTATCGCGGCGGACTGACGTCCGCCTGGTTGCAGGGGAACCCGCAACTCACCCCCCAGCCCGTCCCATCGCCCGTCCCATCGCCGGGCCCATCGCCGGGCCAGATTCCGACTCCGACTCCGGGCACCTGGCCGTCCACGTTGTCCTCCGGCCCGGCGCCGGCGAGCCAGCCTGGGCTGCACGCGATCGCCACACCGCAGCCGCTTCCGCAAACGCTTCCGGCGTCCGGCACGGCATCCGGCACGGCAGCCAAGCCAGTTCCGGGCAAGCCCTGGTTTCGCCGTCCGCTGTTGCTTGCGGCGATTTCGGCCGTCGCGCTGCTCGTCGCCGCCACGGTCTGGTGGTTTACCAGAAGCGAGGTGATTCTCAGGCTCGAGGGCTCCACCTCGGTTGGCGACAAACTGGCTCCTGCCCTCGCCGCCGAGTTCCTCTCGAAAAGCCTGCACGCCAGCGACGTGAAGACCGAGGCGACCGCCATGAAGCTGCCGGACGGGACCGGCTACCAGGTCTTTGAGGTGAGCGGACGCCTTGGCGGCGCGCGCAAGGTCATTCGCATCGTCTCGAACGGGTCGGGGAAGGCCTTCGCCGCTTTGGCCGCTCAGCAGGCCGATCTGGGCATGTCGTCGCGCCCCTACAACAGTTCCGACCCCTCGGAGCTGAGCTATCTCGCCGATTCGAACGGCAACGAGCATGTGATCGCGCTCGACGGCATCGCGGTGATCGTGAACTCCGCCAACCGCATCCAGACGCTCACGCTGGCGCAGTTGAAAAGCATCTTCACCGGCGAGGCGGCTTTGTGGAGCGATGTCGGCGGGAGCGGCGGCCGCATTCACTGCTACGGGCGCGAATCCACCTCCGGCACGTTCGAGATGTTTCGCAATAAAGTGGTTGGGAGCAAGGGAAAGCTGAGCGCGATCGCGAGCGGGGATCAATACTCGGACGGCAAGGCGCTGGTCGAGAAGATCGCCAGCGATCCGGACGGCATCGGCTACGTCACCTTCACCCAGGCCTCCGGGGTTCGCGTGGTTGCCATCTCGGATCAGGGCACGCTGCCGCTCTATCCCAACCCGCTCACCGTCTCCACTGAGGATTATGTGCTGACGCGCCGGCTCTACCTCTATCAGCCGCGCAGTTCGACCAAAACGACGGAGGATTTCATCGCTTTCGTGCAGAGCGCCGACGGGCAGGCTGTGGTCAACGCGAACGACTTCGTCTCCTTGCTGCCCAAGGCGCATGAAGAGACGATCCCCGCCGACGCGCCTGCCGATTATCGCGCGGCGGTCAGCGGCCTTGCGCGGCTCGGCGTGAGCTTCCGGTTCAACAGCGGCACTGGAAGCGTCTTGGGCAACAACGGGTATTCGCTGGACAGCCTCGCTCAGGACAACATCCTGCGCCTGAAGACCTATGCCCAGGAGCATCCCGACGATGAACTCACCCTGCTGGGATACACCGACAGTCTGAAAAGCCCGGTGCGCTCGAACAAGGATCTCTCGATGGATCGGGCCCAGAGCGTCGCGCAGGAGTTGCTGCGCAGCGGCGTTTCGGCGCGCGTCTTCGGGTTGGGAGACGAATCTCCCGTAGCCAGCAACGCAACGCCCGAGGGCCGCGCCAAGAACCGCCGCGTCGAGGTGTGGGTGCGATCGGGACACGGCGGCCAGTGAGCTTCCGGTGCGGCTATTGCGGCGAATCCTTGAGGAACGCCGCGATGTGCTCGTTCAGGAACTTCAAATCCGCCGGGCTGGCTCCCGCTCCCGCCGGATGCCCCCACAGCGAAGGAATCGGCAGCAGCGTGCAGTGCGGAATGAACTGCGCCTCGTACTGCGCGTCGCCCACCGGAAAATAGAGATCGGTAGCGGAAGGCATGTAGAGCACCCGAGCTTTGATGCTACCCAGCGCTTTCTTTTCGTCGCCCTCGAAGCCGGGCGTTGTGCCCACGTCGTGCTGCTCCCATGTGCGCAACTGCAGAATCAGGTTGTTGGCGTCGGCGTTGGGGATGAAGTGGGTGCGGTAGTTGTCGAGAACCTGCTTCAGCGTGGTTCCGGTCGGCGAATCGGTCTTCCACAGCTCTTTGCGCCACCACTCCTGCCCGTAGAGCCACGCCGTCCACACTGCGGAGAAGGCCTCGATGCCCCTCGTCGGCTGGGCCGTGTAGTCCCCGTTGTTGAAGGTCTGATCGGCCATAATCGCGTCGATTTCGCTCTCGTTGCGAGCGATTCCGTGGCCGTAGGTCTTGGCCGTGCCGGAGGTGGCCACGATGCGGTCCATGAAATCCGGGTACGAAACCGCCCACTGAAACGCCTGCTGCGCGCCCATCGAAAAACCGATCACCGCCTTGAGGTGCTTCACGCCCAGCTCTTTGGTCAGCAGCTCATGCACCGCCTCCACGTTGTCGCGAATGGTAGTCACGGGAAAACGCGGCCCGTGGAATGGCTCCGGCGTGTTGCTGGGCGAGGACGACCGCCCGTTGCCGAACAGTTCCGTCGCAATCAGAAAATACTTGTCCGGGTCGAGCGCGCGCTCCGGCGCTTTGCCCACCAGCCAGCCGTAGCCGTGCATCTCCGCCATGTAGTGCGAGGGCAACAGGATGGCGTTGTCGCCCGCCGCGTTCAGCTTGCCGTAGGTCCCGTAGACCACCTTCGCTTCCGGCAGCACCACGCCGCTTTCGGTACGGAAGTTGTGCAGGACGTAGCTGTGTTCCGCGGGTTCGGGCTTGGCTTCAGGAGCTTGCTGAGCGAAGGAAGGCAGGGCGGCGAAAGCTAGCAGGGCGACGGCGAATGGTTTCATGGGCAACGGCTCCAAACTTCGGGTGGGATTCTTTTGCGTTGAACTTCAGGTTTAAGGCGGGTTTGCCGGTTTCTCAATTCTTCTTCCCATAACAGCCCCAGTCTTGAAGGAATCTGGCGCAGCTTGAATCTGGGTGGCTGGGCTAGTAAGGCTTCTGAGATGCGAGGAGGTCAAACACGCCCGTGGGGATCTTGCCGTCCGCAAATCCCTTCATTACGATGTACGGCTGCATGAGGGGATTGGCAAATGTGTATCGGAAGCGTCGGCTTCCGCCGGTCTTCTTCAAAATATTCCCACGCTTCGCCTCGCTGAATTCATTGAGGTGTTGGGCAAACGACGGGATTTCATAGGCTTTTCCCGTAATCATTCGCATCGGTTCGCGGATATCCTGAGCGGCGAAAGTACCCATATCGTCTCGAATCGCCAAAGCGCAGGAGAGCAGAACTTCGGCAAACAAATTGTCTCGCCGGGGGCTTGCGACAGCCTTGTGAACCGCGCTCCGGATCGATTGCTGCGCGCCCTCGATTGCCTTCTTGACGGCTTCGTCAAGGATCGCCGTTGTGATGTGAATGCTGTACTCCACAATTGCAGCCCGGGCTGAGTGAAGGCCGAGAAGGTGAGCGTAGTGGGGAAGGCCCTGCGCTAGAATTGCAATTCGCTCCAGCGCGGTCGGGTCGATTGTCATGCCGAGTCCGCTTGTACCCTTCTTGATGATCTCTTTGACCTCAACCGGGGACATTCTAGGCATTTTTACCTGAACAAGAGCTCTTTGGACTGATTCATGCTCGGCAATCAGCTGGTCCACACTCTCTGCCACGCCAACAAGCAGGACGGTGCCTGGCGTCGCATGGTCCGAAAGAGTCTTGATCGTGTCGGCGAAGATTGTTCGGTAATCGTCGCCGATTCGATCGAATTCATCGATGACGACTAGCGGAACAAAGGTGGGAGACCAACGCAGGAACTGTCTCCGGACGATTTCCGGAGTGACAAAATCTTCAAGAATGTCAAGGCGGCTGGGCAGGGCAGTTCCCTTGAATCCGCTCACCACGGTGAAGGCGTTTTCCTGGGCTTCCGAAAACACCTTACGCCAAAGAGAGTCGAATGTATCCCCGGCGTCGCAGTTTACTCGAATTGGGAGTATTCTTTGTTCCGCGGGCAGGAAGGCGCTTAACACGTTCGCTAGAGATGTCTTCCCCACGCCGCGATCTCCGAAGATTACGGCGTGTTGTCCCTTTTGGTTGACAGCATCGACGACCTGAATCATCTGTTCCAGCCGCCCGGCGAACAAGGACTTTTCGTCCACGGGAGCGGATGGACTGAAAAAGCGCCCGGCATCAATCAGCAGTTGCTGCATACGCTCGGGACTCACCGCTGCTTTCATGGGACAATACTATGCGCTGTTGGGATAATTGGCAACCAAGTTGGGCAAGTGGAAACTGCGCCGCCTACACGCCGCTGCTCTTGAGCGGCATAATCGATCAAGTCCGATCCGGCAGAGAGGCAACTCCGTCGAGCTAAGGCAGGGCGGGGAAGAGCGAGGGATCCTTGCGCGCATGCGTCGTCTGCTCAAAGTCGTAGGCGTAGCGAATCAGCTTGCTCTCGCCGAAAGTTGGCGCGAGGATGGTCAGCCCAGCCGGCAAATCGCCGTGGGTAAAGCCCATGGGCACGGTGATCGCCGGAAAGCCGGTCTGCGGCGAGAGCACCTGGCTGTTGTCGCCCGCCGGTGAGGTGGTGTCGCCCACCTTGCGCGGCGCATTGCTCCAGGTGGAGTAGACGATGGCGTCGAGATTGTCCGCCGCCATCGCAGCCAGCAGCGCCTGACGGAATGCCATCTTCGGCGGATCGTGGTACACATCCGGGCAGGGCGAGCGGCGGTCGTCTTTCTCAGGCGGCGCGACGGCTCCCTTGATCTCCTCCTCGATGTACGGCAGGTAGAGGCCCGAGGCGACGATGGATTTCAGGTCGCGGTAGGGCGCGTTGGGATGCTTGGCCAGGTAGGCGTTCAAATCCGCCTCGAAATCGCCGCACCAGAGGTTCTTCTCGAGCTTCTCGTAATCCGGAATGGTGAAGGGATCGACCAGTGTGGCGCCCTCGGCAACCAGCGTTTTGAGCGCCTTCTCGGTCAGCGCTTTCACCTCCGGGTCTGTTTCCTTGGTATCGAAATACTGCCGGAAGACGCCGATACGCGCGCCTTTCAGTCCATGGCGATCCAGAAACTGCGTGTAGTCCAGCTCGCGATGATCCGCGCCGAGCGCGGTAATGGGGTCCGCCGGATCGACGCCGGCGACGACGGTCAGCAGCGCTGCCGCATCGGCCACCGTGCGGGCCATCGGGCCGCCAACGTCGTTGTTGGCAAAGAGCGGAACGATCCCGGCGCGGCTGGTCAGCCCAATCGTCGGGCGAATCCCCACCAGCGCATTGTGCGACGAAGGGCCGCGAATCGAGTTGCCGGTATCCGTGCCCAGCCCCACCGCTCCCAGGCTGGCGGCAACGGCCGCCGCCGTTCCCCCGCTCGAACCGGCCGGAACGCGCGTCAAGTCGTAGGGATTGCGGGTGATGCCGGCAATCGAGCTGGCCGTCTGGTAGGGGCTGAACGCCCACTCGGCCATGTTGGTCTTGGCCAGAACGATTGCTCCCGCGGCGCGTAGCCGGGCCACCATGGCCGCGTCGCGCTCGGGAACGAAACCTTTCATCGCCAGCGATCCGCCGGTCGTCTGCAAGCCGGCCGTGTCGTAATTGTCCTTGACCAGCACGGCGATGCCGCCCAGCGGAGGCAGCCTGCGCGTCGCGGCAAAGTTGCGGTCGCAGGCGTCGGCCTCGGCCAGCGCATCCGGATTGAGAACGACGATAGCGTTGAGCCGAAGCTTATCGGGTCCAAGCGGCGTCTGGTCGTAGGCGGCAATGCGCTTCAGATAGCTCTCGACCACGGCGCGGCAGGTCGTCCGCCCCTCGCGGATAGCCGCCTGCGTCTCGGCAATGGTCGCGCCGGTCACTTCAAAACGATCGGGAGATTGCGCCGGCAGCAGCATGGGGAAGGCCATGAGAAGCGAGAATGTGTGCCAGGTGCGCATCGTGTACTGGCTCGATTCATACCACGCAGGGCCGCGGGATAGCACGAAAATTCCGCTGGACCAGACCTACTCCGGCTCGCAGTGCGTCTGCGCCGGATCGACCAGTTGCAGCGGAGGGTGGTCGCCTGAACGAAATTCCAGCGAGCAGATGCGCCATTTGCCTTGGCTGCGCTGCGCCCATTCGTTCAGTGTGCCGGCCGCGCGGCTTCCTTGCAGGCGGATTTCGAGGTCGGCATTGCCGTCGCCGCCGCGCTCCAGAACATGGCCGCGCACCGGCCAACCGGGCTCGATCGGCAACCCTGTCTGTGCCGCAACCTGGGGCGACGCCTGCGCCATGTAGATCGCCGGGTCGGCGATCGCGCGCTTCTGGCCAGTGCTGCGAAAGACAAACAGCACACCCAGCAGCACGAACGGAAAGATCGCGACCGGCGCAAGGAGCAACGCGTTGCGCAGCCGTTTTGAGCCGTTTGCCGCCGGCACCCTGGTGGAATCGCGATTCAAATCCTGACCAGCTCCTGCTGGCGCGGCCCGGTCACCCAGGCTTTTCCGGCCGTGGTGAGCATGTTCACCTCGCTGCGCACACCGAACTGCGCCTGCCCGCCCAGATTCAGCCCGGCCGGCAGATAAATGCCCGGCTCGACCGAGAAGCAGGTGTTGGGCAAGATCTGCCGCTCGTCGTGGGTTTCGAGATTGTCCAGATGCGCGCCCGACCCATGCAACTCGGCCGCGATGCTGTGTCCTGTCCGATGCGTGAAATACTCGCCAAATCCAGCCCGGCGGATCACGTCGCGGGCCGCGTCGTCGGCTTGGTAGCCGTAAATCGGGCGTCCCATGGCAAAGGCCTGCTCGATGGCCAGAATCGCCGCGTCGCGCGCGTCGCGGACGGCGTAGAAGACCTTCTGCTCCAAATCCGTCGGCTCCCGCCCGATCACGCCCGTCCAGGTAATGTCGTAATGGATGCTCGGCGCGCCGGCGGCGAGCGCCTCGGTCTTTGCCCAGATGTCGATCAGCAGAAAGTCGCCGTTGCGGATCGGCTTGCACTTCTCCGCCGTCGGCTCGTAGTGCGAGTCGGCGCTATTCGCTCCCACGCTGACGTTGGGGCCGTTTTCCCAGACCAGCCCCTCGCGGCGCATGGCTTCGGCGAACCACTGCACCATGTCGAACTCGGTAATCGCCCCGGCGCGCCCCGAGGGCGGATGCAAGACCCGGCCCATCTCGTGAAACGCCTGCGCCAGGATCGCGTCGATCTTGCGCTGGGCCACGGCGTGGCTGGCCATCTGCGCGGCGCTCAGCACCGCCTCAAACTGGCTCACCAGATCGGCGGACGAGACGATCTCCTTGCCGATCGAACGCAGAAACTCGACTGTGCCGGCGTCGACCATCGAAACGTACATAATGGCGTTCTTGGGCGAATACTGCATGGCCAGCCGGCGCGTCCCGGCCAGCATGGTGTCGAGCGTGGTGGCCAGCTCCTGCCAACTGGAGTAGACGGCCTTCGAGCCTGGCAGATGGTCCAGCCTCCCCGCCTCAATCCGATGCGCCAGCTTGCGCGGCTCGCCGATCGCGGGGATGAAGTAGTACCAGCGCCGCGTGATATGCGCATGCGGATCGATGCCCAGAATGCGCTCGCCGATCGGATCGCGGTGATGATGATCGTAGAAAAGCCAGCCGTCGATTTGCGCGGCGCGAAGTGCGGCCTGAATCGCTTCCAGTTGCATGGAGAAAGGATACGGCATTTCGCGGCGTATGTACCGGCGGCTCGCCACCGCGCACCGAAGGAGATCAACTTTACGCAAATCCGGAGGGACTTCTCGCTGTTTCTCGCTTGCCAGTGCTCTTCGAGGAGTATCCTTAGACGCCAGCTCAAGCTGGGACATGACGTGGAGATTGTCGTGAAAGCCAAGCCATAGTCCCGCGCGGCGCGGATCGCGCTGAAGGCGGCGTGAGCAAGCGGCCTTCGATCCGGTCCGAGTTCCTTCGCCGAATCGTAATCCGCTCCCGGAACCTCATCCGCGCTGCTTCAGAATCCACCGGTAATTTCTCTTGCCGTGCATGACGGCGACGATTTCGAGTGGCGACGACTCGGGTTTGTAGACGACGGTATAGTTGCGAAAGCGCGTAAGCGTCCAGTATCGAAGGGGCAACCCTACGGCCTCCGGTTGCGTGTGGCCGCGCATTGGCGATTCGGCAACGAACGCGCAGGTCTCGTAGATGGCGCGCTCGACACGGTCTGCCGCTTGTTCACTGTCGGCGGCGATCATGCGCCAGATTTCGAAGATGTCGCTCTTGGCCAGGGGCGTGAGGACATAACTGCTCATCGGCGTTCCGAGCGCCAATGTTCCTTCATTGCCGCGATTTCGAGGCGGGCCTGTTCTCCGTCAATCAGTTCGCCGCGCTCCGCTTGCCGGTAACCTTCCTCGACGTGTGCGGCAAAAGTTCGGCGCTCATCGTCCGTCCAGCTTTCCCATGAGTCCTGAGCGTCCTGAGCAACGAGCGCCTGGCGCACCACGTCTTCGGGGCTGGCGTAATCTCCGCTAGCCAGACGCTTGTTGATGAGCGATTCGAGATCGGGCGGCATGGTCAGTTGCATGGACTTGTCTCCTGTGAAAATTTCGAGACTTCGAACACGGCTCAAAAATTAAGATCGGCACCTGGGGTCCTTAGCTTGTGCGAAACGGGAGGAGTCAAGCTCTTGGCTGCATGTGCGAACTCAATCAGCCGCTCAATCTTCGCAACGGAGAGCGAAGGCCAGTCTTCACAAATGCTCTCAAGGCTCTCGCCCGCGTCGTAGCTGTTCACAATGCCGTCCGGCAGGATGCGTGTGCCGCGCACGACGGGGCGGCCCGAGACTTTGCCGGGAATTTGTTCGATCAGCTCGCAGCCCGACCAATCGATTTCCAAATTCGCTACCGCGATTGCCATCCTATTGCCCTCAGACTCATCATAACGCCGCAACCAAGAGTCGGCGCGGCGATCGTGAGGACTTAGTCTCAGGCCATAACCAGCCGGTAGTAGGCCCGCACCCCATTCGGCGTGAAATCCGAATCCAGCAGCCCTGCTCGGATGCGCTTGAGTAGCACCGGGCTTACCGGGTGTCGAACTTTCGCCCCGCCGCTGCGCAGCAATTCCTGAATGTCCCCTACCGATCGGATTTGGGAAAACCGGTAGGCGATCACCGATTCGTGCTGAACGAAAGGATGATCGCCTTGATTCAGGACGACGAGCCTCTCGGATCGTTTGTGCGCGGTCACCAGGCAGACAGTGACGACTTCGCCATCGGTAGGCGGCGTGAGTACGATCCAGAGATGGAAATTATCCTCGTTGCCGTCGCCGGTCAGGAAGGTGTCGCCGCAGTTAAGCGTAAACGCGAGCAATTCTTTCCTCGTCGCTGGCGATCGAATGGAGCTCTTTCAGGACGGCATGAATTTCGTCTTCCGACTCGCCGCCCGCCGCGAGGATTTCGCGGAAGGTAATCGGGATTGCACTGCCACTTGGGTTCCGCCACTCCGGCAGCTTGTGCATCACGTTGTCGATCAGGTCCCAGCGATTGCGATGGCCATATTCGTCGAAAATTTCGCGCATCAGCGATTCTTCTGCACGGGACAGCCGGTCGGTTGGCGCCGGCTTCAAGAGCCGCACTTCATATTCGCCTAAAGGCGCGGAGATGAAGTTGGACCAGACCGGCTTTGCCCGGTCATCCGTAATCAAGCTCAAGACTTTGCTTAGAACTGGGCCATTGTCCATGGAAACGTGCCGGTCTCCAGTGATAGGCGCACCCCAGCGCAGCAAAGCCTCGCGATCCGCAAGGTACATCAGCTTGATGAGCTTGATGTAATGCATCTGGCCACCGCGCAGGGCGAGGAAATATGCTGCTGTTTGTGTAGCTTTTGCTTCGTCGAAACGGAGATTCATAGTGAGTACCGGAAGAATAGCACGATCCGCAAATAGTGCGCCCCCCAGAAAAGCTCCGAGGGCGCGCGATGGAAGCTCATGGCCTAAAACGCCACCGAAGCCGCGCGTGGGCTAACCCCGCTCAACTCCGCCGCGCGCGCCTCCGCGTATGCCGCAGCCCCCAGCAGCGCCGCGCGGCTCTCCAGGATCACGCGCACCGGCATGTGGACGAGCAACTGGCTCAGCCGCCCTTTGTCCGTGAAAGCCTGCATGAAGGTGCCGTCTTTCAGCTTTTCCAAAATGCGCGGCGCAATGCCGCCCCCGATGTACAAGCCGCCGATCGACAGCACCTTGAGCGCCAGATTCCCCGCCTCCGCACCGTAGGCGGAGACAAACATATCCAGCGCCCGCTCGCAGATTTCGCTCTTCGCCGCCAGCGCCAGCTCGGTAATCACGGCATTCGGGTCTTCCGTCGTCAGCCGTTCGGCCAGCCATTCCGGCTCTTCCATACCCCGCACGTCGCGCAGAAAATCATAGATGTTGGTCAGGCCCATGCCGCTCACCACGCGCTCGAAGCTGATGCGCCCGCTGTACTTCTGCTTCAGGTAGCGCAGCAGGTCGATCTCGTCCTCGTTGCGCGGCGCGTAGTCCGAGTGGCCGCCTTCCGAGGGGTACGGGGTATGCTGCTTGCCGTTCCAGATGAGGATGCCTTCGCCCAGCCCAGTGCCGGCGGCAATCAGCGCGCGGTTGCCGATCTGGCTGGCGTCGCCTTCGGAAAGCGTGTAGATTTGCTCGGACTTCAACTCCGCCACGCCGTAGCCGTTGGCTTCGAGATCGTTGATGAGGAAGACGTGGTCGATCTTGAGGTTGTAAGCCAGTTCGCGGCTGTCCAGCGTCCAGGGAAGGTTGGTCAGGCGCAGGCGACCGTCACGCACCGGCCCAGGAACGCCAAAGCAGGCGGAAGTGACCGTGTCCGCGCCCAAAAACAGACGGACGATCTCTTCGAGACCCGAATAATCCTTGGCCGGATAGCGCTCGTCGCGGCTGTACGTCAAACTGCCGTTGTTAAAGTCGTACAGCGCCAGATGTACTTTGGTGCCGCCCACGTCGCCTGCAAGAATCATCGAGTTCTCTCCAAATGGCCCTTGCCGTCCGCGCCCACGGGAGGTAGAAGCGCCGCGGCGGCCCGATCCAAAATCAAAGTGAGTATACCGCTTGCGGGCCAGATCAGTTGCGAGGGCAGCCGTTCCACGTCTTTCTCACCAAGCAAAACCTCCTTGAGCGGCTCCGCTTTGTCCTTCCCGGCAATCAAGAAGAAGACTTCGCGAGCATGGTTGATGACCGGCCAGGTGAGCGTGACCCGCCACGTATCCTTCTGCGGAACCGAGTTGGCGACCACCAATCGGCCCATCTCGTGAATCGCGTCGGTGTGCGGAAACAGCGACGCGGTGTGGCCGTCGTCGCCCATACCCAGGGTCACAATGTCGAAGCGCGGCGCTTCGGCCCCTTCCAGGCGAAAGGTCTTGCGCAGGTCGTATTCGTATTCGGCCGCAGCGACCTCCGGCTCCAGCTCGCCCTGGATGCGGTGAATCTGCTCGGGGCGCAGGCCGACGTAGTCCAGTAGCGTCTCCCGCGTCATGCGATAGTTGCTCTCGGCATGGTCGGGCGGCACGGTGCGCTCGTCCACCCAGAAAAGCTCCAAATGCTGCCACGGCATGCGGTTCACAAAGGGCAGCGCCGAGTCGGCCAGCAACTCAAAGGTAGCTTTGGGCGTAGAACCGCCGGAGATGGCCAGACGCACACGCCCACGCGCCGCTACTGCCTCTTCGGCCAACTCCACCAGATGCAGCGCCGCGCGGTAGGCGAGAGCTGCGGGATCGGGTTCAACGACGTAGGTAATTTGCAGATTGGAAGACATTCATTCTCCATGAGCGAGTGTCAGTGCGAAGTGTGAGGGTGAAGGACGGTGTGAGTATGAAAACTCGTGTGAGTGTGAAAACGGTGCGAGTGTGAAAGACAGTGTGAGCGTAAAAGAAAATTCGCGCTCCAGATCAATCCCAATATCCCGCAGATATGCCTTTCATACTCACACTCAGACCTCACACCATCCTTCAAAGCTTCCGCCAAGCATGCCCATCCCTCTTCAGCAACTCATCCGAGCAATCCGGACCCCACGAGCCAGCGGCGTAGTTGGGGAAGGTTTGCGGCTTCTTCTCCGCCCAGGCTTCGAGGATCGGCGTGTACAGTCCCCACGTCGTTTCGACGCCATCGCGATGGGCAAAGAGCGTCTGGTCGCCCAACATCGCATCGAGCAGCAGCCGCTCGTAGCCGTTGGCGGAGGACTTGCCGAACGCCGAGTCGTAATCGAAATCCATGGTCACCGGGCAAACCGACATGGCCTGCGTCGAGGGAACCTTGGCCCCGAAGCGCAGTGAAATCCCCTCGTCCGGCTGGATGCGCATGGTGATCACATTGGGCTGAATCGGCCCGCAATCCCCGGCCAGACCCGCCGACCCGCTGTGGTTGAAGATCATCATCGGCGGCTGCTTGAACTGGATGCTGATCTCCGTATAGCGCTGCTTCAGCCGCTTGCCGGCGCGCAGGTAAAACGGCACGCCGGCCCAGCGCCAGTTGTCGATTTCGAGCTTTACGGCCGCGTAGGTCTCCGTGCCGGACTCCGGATCGACGCGCTCTTCCTGCCGGTAGCCGATCACATCCTTGCCGTTGATTTGCCCCGGGCCGTATTGGCCGCGCACCGCGTTGGTCACCGGGATGGTTGGAATCGCCTGCCAGACCTTCAGCTTTTCGAGGCGCACCGGCTGCGACTCGAAGGACATGGGCGGCTCCATGGCCACAAACGAGAGCAGCTCCATCACATGGTTCTGCACCACGTCGCGCAGCGCGCCGGCCTTCTCGTAAAACGGCCCGCGCCCCTCCACGCCCAGCGTTTCCGCCGCCGTGATCTGCACATGGTCGATGTAATTCCGATTCCAGACCGGCTCGAAGATGCCGTTGGCGAAGCGGAAGACGAGGATGTTCTGCACCGTCTCCTTGCCCAGATAGTGGTCGATGCGGAAGACCTGGCGCTCGGCGAAGACCGAGTTCACCTGGCGGTTGAGTTCTTTCGCCGATTCCAGATCGTGGCCGAAGGGCTTTTCAATCACCGCCCTCACCGCGCCGTTTGCGGGTTTGGATAGCCCGTGGCCGCCCAGGTTTTCAACGATTGGCGTAAAGTATTCAGGCGCCGTGGCCAGGTAGAAAAGCCGGTTGCCGCCGATGCCGCGTTCTTTGGCGATCTTGTCCAGCTCCGTCTTGAGCCCGCTATAGGCCCCGCCGTCGTCGAAGTTCATGGCGTAGTAGTGAATCTTCTCGACGAAGCCGTCCAGATGCGGGTCGTCGGCCGTGGCTCCGCCAAACTCCAGAATGCCGGCGCGCATATCCGCGGCAAATTCCCCGCCCAGGGGGCGCCGCGCCACGCCGACAATGGCAAACTCCGCCGGCAGCAGGCCGTTCTGCTCCAGGTGAAAGAGCGCCGGGAGCAGCTTGCGCTTGGTCAAATCGCCTGAGGCGCCGAAGATCACGAGGATCGTCGGCTCCGGAACGTGCTTGCTCCCCGGCTGCACCTGAGACAGGTCTTCCGGGCTGATTTTCATCTGCGCTGTGGCCATAATCCGCCTCGTAAAAGCAGCTTTTCGCTGCCAGCTACTAGCCTCCAGCTGGATGCCGGGGCTCGATTCGATAGTGTGGCTTCACCCCTGCCGCAATCGGCCGGGGTGAGCGCCCATGCCCTCTCAGCTAGTAGCTGGTAGCTAGAAGCTGAAAGCTCCTCTTCAGTCTTTCTTGACGGCGTGTCCGCCAAACGCGTTGCGCTGGATGGCTACCATGCGGTCGGTGAAGTTGTTCTCCTCGCGGGAACGGATGCGCCGGATCAGCGACTCGGTAATAATCGGCGCGGAGACATTCAGATCGATCGCCTCGAAGACCGTCCAGCGCCCTTCGCCCGAGTCGGCTACATAGGCTTCCAGTCCCTCGAGCGTGGGGTTCTTCTCGAGCGCCTCGGCGGTCAGATCGAGCAGCCACGAACGCACCACCGAGCCATACTGCCAAATCTTGGCGATCTGGGGTAGGTTCAGGTCCAACGATTCCTTCTTTTCGAGGATGGTGAACCCCTCGGCGTAGGCCTGCATCATGCCGTACTCGATGCCGTTATGCACCATCTTGACAAAGTGGCCGGCTCCGGCCGGGCCAACGTGTCCCCAGCCCTTATCGGGCGCGGGCGCAAGCGCCTCGAAGATCGGCCGCAGATGCTCGACCGGCTCCTTGTCGCCGCCAATCATCATGCTGTAACCCTCCTTCAGACCCCAAACGCCGCCTGAAGTGCCGCAGTCCACAAACTGAAAGCCCTTGGCCGTAGCTTCCGCGTGGCGGCGTATGGAATCCTTGTAATTCGAGTTGCCGCCGTCGATGATGATGTCGCCTTTGGAAAGCATCGGCTCCAGCTTGGCGATGGTCTGGTCGACCGGGTCGCCGGAGGGAACCATGAGCCAGATGGCGCGCGGCGTCTCCAGCTTCGCCACCATATCTTCCAGGCTCGATACGCCCACGTTGCCCGACGAGGTCAGCTTCGCAACCGCCTCCGCGTTGAAGTCGAAGCCCACCACCTGGTGGCCGCCAAGACGGATGCGCTCCGCCATAAAACCACCCATTTTGCCTAAGCCAATCAGTCCGAGTTGCATGTGCTTCTCCTTGTCCGGGATTTGCCGTGATTTGAGGTTGTCGTTACCTATGGGAATTGCGGCGTGTGACGCGTGAAGTACGGAGTGTGGAGTGTGAGTGTGAGTGTGAGTGTGGAGTGTGAGTGTGGAGTGTGGAGTGTGAGTGTGAAAAACAGCCGCTGCTCCAAAATTGATTGTCATCCTGAGCGCAGCGAAGGATCTGCTTTTGTTTTTGCTCTTCACACTTCACACGCACCCTTTTTCACACTCGTCTTTCAAAGAATTCCAATCTGCTGCAAGTCGAATCGAAGCCGTGCTTCATCGAAAAATTGAATGGCGTGCATCCCCACGGCCGCCGCGGCGTCCGTGTTGCCTTTGCGGTCGTCGATAAAAATCACGCGCTCGCCGGGAAGGCCGAGAATATCCAGAGCGCGTTTGTAGATGGCCAGCTCCGGCTTGCGCAGCGCCAGGTAGCAGGAGCTCAGCTGCACGTCGAGATGTTCCCTCAGTCCGTACTTTTCCATGCGGTATTCATGCAGCAGCCGAGACTCGTTGTTGAGCACACCGACCAGCCAACGATTGGATGCGGCAATCTCTTCGAGGACTCCTATGGCATTGGACGGAATCGGCACCGAGACCAGTTTCATCGCGGCAAGGAAGTCGTCGGGCGTGAACGAACGCGGCTCGTAGAAGACGGTCGCGTTCAGGTAGTCGAGCATGGAGATGGAATCTCGCTCCAGCGCGTCGTAAGGGGCCGGATGCCGCGCCTCGAAGGCGTCTTTGTCGAGGTTGAACTGCGCCAGCACCGCCGCGCGCTCATGGTGGTCCCAGCCGTTGGTCAGCAGCACTCCACCCACGTCGAAAAGTACGGCGGAAAATTGCGCCGACGGAACGATCTCGGCCAGCTTCGAGCCGAGCTTGCCGAGCCACTGAGCCACCGTCTTGATCGCCTCGTCGGACCCTTCTTCCGCACTCGCTCTCAGCCGCTCGAACTCTCTCGCCAACTCGGCCTGAATCTTCGACTTGGTCGATTCCTTCTCGGCTTCCGACATGACCAGTTACCCTTTCAGCCCAACTTTGAGGTTATCTTCGACTCGCGGGAGCATACGTTGCAAACAGCTCAAGTTACCGGCCAGTTACAGTAAATTCATCCGTTGTCCCGCTCATTCCGCTTCGGTCTTCGAATACTTCGCCTCGATGGCCAGCAGTTTCTTGTAGCGGCGCGTAAAGCGCGGCTCGGTAGTGATGAAGTTGGCCGCCAGAAACGAGTCGGCCACGTCATGCGCCGTCTCCGTGCCGATCACCCGCGCGCCCATCACCAGCACGTTCATCTCATCGTGCTCCACGCCCTGGTGCGCGGAGTAGTGGTCGTGGCACATCCCCGCGCGAATGCCCGGAATTTTGTTGGCGGCAACACACACGCCCACCCCAGAGCCGCAGATGAGAATGCCGCGCGACGCGACGCCCGCTTTGATCGCGTCGCCCACGGCTTCGGCGGCGTCGGGATAATCCGAAGGCTCCGTCGAATGCACTCCAAGATCGACGACTTCATGGCCCTTAGTGCCAAGATAGGCGCGGACATCCTCCTTGAGGAGAAAGCCCGCGTGATCGGAACCGATGACTAGCTTCATGTGGGTCCTTCCAGTGCTCGGTGATCAGTGCTCAGTGCTCAGTGCTCAGTGGTCAGTGGTAGATTGCTCCGCGTTCTTAGACCACTGACCACAACCTACTGATCACTCGTTCTTATTTCCCCAGCAACGCCTTGGCATGAGCCACAACATTGTCCGCGGTAAAGCCAAGCTCCTTGAGCACAGTCGCCCCCGGAGCGGAAGCGCCGAAGCGATCCAGACCGATGACCGCGCCCTTGCCGCCGGCCAGATACTTCCACCAGCCAATGGTCGAGCCGGCTTCAATCGCCACTTTCGGCACGCCCGGCAACAGAATCGAATCCCTGTACTCGGCCGTCTGCTCGTCGAAGATCTTCGTGCTGGGCATTGAGACCACGCGCACCGCAATTCCAGCCTCGCCGAGCAGTTTCGCGCCGTCGATCGCCTGCCAAACCTCGGCGCCGGTTCCGATCAGCACAATCTCGGGACTCTCCGAGTCCACCACGACGTAGCCGCCCTTGCTCACGCCGGCGTAGGTGTCCACCGTGGCGGGGTCGAACACCGGCAGATCCTGCCGGGAAAGCGCCATAAAGCTGGGGCTGTTGCGTTCAAGCGCCACGCGCCACGCCGCCGCCGTCTCATTCGCGTCCGCCGGGCGAAAATCGGTAAAGAAGGGCAGCGCGCGCAAAGCCAGCAGATGCTCGATCGGCTCGTGCGTCGGGCCATCCTCGCCCACGGCGATCGAGTCGTGCGTGAAGACCCAAAGCGAATGCACGCCCATGATCGCCGCCAGCCGCAGCGCCGGCTTGCAGTAATCCGAAAAGACGAAGAAGGTCGAGCCGAAGGGAACCAGCCCGCCGTGCGCGGCAATGCCGTTGACCGCGGCCGACATGGCAAACTCGCGCACCCCGAAGAAGATGTTGCGCCCCGTCGCCTCCACATGGAAGCTGGGGCTGTCCTTGAAGATCGTCTTGGTCGAGGAGGTCAGATCGGCCGCGCCGCCAAACAGCTCCGGCACCGTCTTTTCGAGGGCATTCAACACCGTTCCGCCGGCATTGCGCGTAGCCATCGGCTTGCCCGCAGGGAAGCTGGGGATGGCTTTCTCCCAACCTTCCTTGCGGATGTTGGCCTGGGTGCGCTCAAACTCCGCCGCCAGCTCCGGATTGGCCTCTTTGTACTTCGCAAACAGCTCTCGCCACGCCGCTTCTTCCTTTTCGCCCTTCTCGACCGCGGTGCGCCAATTGGCCAGCGCCTCCTCCGGCAGATAGAAGCTCTGGTCCTCGGGGAAGCCGAAAAACTTCTTGGTCGCGGCCGTCGCGTCGGGTCCCATCGCCTCGCCATGCACCTTGTTGGTGCCGGCCTTGGGACTGCCGTAGCCGATGACCGTGCGTACGCCGATCAGCGTGGGTCGCCCGGTTTCCTTCTTGGCCTCTTCGACAGCCGCGGCCAGCGCGGCCAGATCGTTGCCGTCGGCCACGCGCAGCACCTGCCAGTGATACGCCTCGAAGCGCGCATACACGTTCTCGGAAAAGCTCAAATCCGTCGGCCCGTCCAGCGAGATCAGGTTGTCGTCGTAGAAGAAGATCAGCTTGCCCAGGCCCAGCGTTCCGGCCAGCGACGCCGCCTCATGCGAAACGCCTTCCATCATGTCGCCGTCGCCCATGATGCCGAAGGTGTGGTGGTTCACGATCTCGAATCCCGGCCGATTGTAGACGGCGGCCAGATGCTTTTCCGCCATCGCCAGCCCAACGGCCATGGCAAAACCTTGTCCGAGCGGGCCGGTCGTCACTTCCACCCCGTCGGTGTGGTGGTACTCCGGGTGCCCAGGGGTCTTCGATCCCCACTGGCGGAAGCTCTTCAAATCGTCCAGCGTGAGCTTGTAGCCGGAGAGGAACAGTGTGCCGTAAATCAGCGCCGAAGCGTGCCCGTTCGAGAGCACAAAGCGGTCGCGATCCGCCCACTTCGAGTTCGACGGATTGTGCTTCATCGCCTTGTGAAACAGCAGGTAGGCGATCGGCGAGAGGGCGATCGGCGCGCCGGGATGGCCGGATTTCGCCTTTTCCACGGTATCGAGCGCCAACAGGCGCAGCGTGTCGATCGATAGCTTATCGAGGTTGTCAATGTCGGGCATAAACTTAGTTGTTCCTTTCCGGAATCTGGTGCTTCGTAGGGAGATCCGCTCCCATCCTTGCCGCAAAGAAGGCGTCAAGAATGAGGCACCCGCACACGGTTGTTCATCCTTCGATGCGAATCTCGTAGTTGTGGCCCAGCCAGCGGTTTTCCTCCGGCCAGAAGAAAGTCAATGATAAAACACAAGGGGTTTCCCCGGACCCCGGTAGTATATCCGCCGCGAATCCTGCGCTGCCCAAACCGCGGCTTTGGGTCGTGCCATTGGTCAGCCAGTTGTCTTTGGACCAGACCAGCGCAAAGCGCTTGTCGTCCAGCACACGCACCGTGGCGCGGGGCGTCGCGCGCTGGATGGGACGGCGCAGGCTGAAGATTTCGATGCACTTCCGATGCGCGCGGTCGTGATGTTCGCTCCGCGCGTGGCTGTGTTCGGACTGGAATCGCCCGTAGCGTTTGTAGACCGGCTCGATGCGGTCGAAGACCTTTCCGTCGAGCGCCGACCGCAGCAGCTTGAGGTACTCGGCATGCGCCCACACCAGCGGACATGCCGACCCCGCCGGGCCGCCCAGCGTCAGATGCTCCTCGGGCCGGTCGGGCGCGTCCCATACCTGCTCGGGAAGCATGTTGCCCGCCGTCGCGTAGCCTTCGTAGGTCTTGATGAGCTCGATCACCTCGCGGCCCGCGGCCAGCTCGTAATGCGCGCGCTCGCCGGTCAGCAGCGGCCATACCCGCCCCTGGCCGTAGGTATGGAACGGGCCGCCGTCGAAGCCCTGCCCATAGCCGTCCCAGTTGTAGCGCAGCCAACCCGGGCCCTGCGGCAGATCGCGCTTGAGCACCGCATCCACCACCTTCAACGAATCGACCATCAGCGGATCGTCGGCGCGGCGGATGCCGTAGCGCACTAGCTCCAGAAAGCCGCCATCGACGATCTCGCGCGCCTCGAACTCGTAGCGCGTCCCCGGCGGCCGGTTGTTGATGCGAATGTGCTCCAACCCTGGTCCCTCCCGATCCACCGCTTCGCCGGTCTCCGGCGGCCGGATGCGCATGTAGTGGCGCTTCACCCCTTCCAGCAGAATGCCGTCGTTGGTCACCGTCCAGTCTTCCAAATGCAGCTCGATCCAGTCGGCAAACTCCTCCAGAAAGTCGGCGAGTTCCACCGACTGATGGTCGCGGGCAATCTCCGCCGCGCAGATCAGCCCGCCAATCACGGCTGCCAGCGTCGAGGGCGAATAGCCGGAGTTTTCCTCCCAGCGCTCCTGGTGGGTGATCGGCGCGTTTTTCACCAGAAACCCGGCCGCGCGCTCCACAAACGGGAATACATCCCAGTTGCCCAGCCCGCCCGCCTTCCAGATGCGCCAGGTGAGGATCAGCGGAAACGCCACCTCGTCCAGTTGCACTCCAGTCCAGTACGGACGCCCATCGATCCAGAAGTTCTGCGCAAAGCTCCCGTCCGGCCGCTGCGTACACGCCAGGTAGACGAGCGCCCGCCGCGCCGTATCCACGCGCCCGCAGGCCAACAAGGCCGTAGCCGTCTGCACCATGTCGCGCGTCCACACCAGGTGATAGCCGCCCAGATCGTCGTCGCCCTTGGCCTGTCCCCACGGGATCGACGCGGAAGCGACAAAAGCGCCCGAATAGGTCTTGTCCTCATGCGCCAGCAGGATGTTGTGGCTGGTCTGCATCAGCCTGCCGCCGTCGCCGGACTTGGTCGCCAGCCGATACGGGCTCGCCGCGCGCTGCCACTGCTCCAGAAACCGCGAGGCGTTCTGCGCAAAGGGCTGGGAAAGCGCACCCATGGTCTTCGAAAGCGCGGAGTGGCGGCTGTCCCCGATGCCCACCCCCAGCGTAAATTCCCGGCCGCCGCGCAGGGCATGCATGTCGACTTCCCCCATCAGCGCCAGGTTGCCGTTGGTCGCCGAGCCGAACTGCCAATCCATGTGGAAGTTGTCGGTCAGGTCGCGCCAGCCGTCGCTCGCCCCCACAAAGCCGCAGCTCACGCGGGCAAACCCGCAATCGCAGCTCATCGCCAGCGTCCAGCGGTTCTTCCACGCCATCAGCACCTTGCGCCCGGCCACATCCACCGCCCGCGCCGAGTTTCCGCTCCCGCCCCCATCCATGTGCGGGGCGATCAGGGCGAAAATCTTCAACGTATTCAGAAAATCGTCGCTGCCGTTCGGCCCCGCTTCGAGCCGCACGTGCATCAGTACCACGCTGTGATGCGGATCGCAGATGATCTCCTTCACCAGTTGGTAGCGGCCTTCCTTGTCGCGATTGGTGTAGCGCACTCCCAGCGCTTCCGGGTGAATGTACTCGAAGCCCGGAATCAGATCCCGCTTCTCCTCATGCACAAAGCTCGAGCCGTCGGAAACCAGCAGCCCCAGGTCGCGCGTCTGCGGATGGTCGATGGTGGGGTGGTAAATCTCGTTCAAAATTCCATGCGAAACCGTGAACCAGATGCGGCTCGACGCCGAATACGCGGTCCCTACCGCGTCCTTCACGCTGGAAGTCCAGCGCGGCTCGACCCCCGGCGAGCCAAACGCTTCCCCCTGCTGTTCCAGCCAACGGTAGAGCGTGTCCTGCGGCGTAGCTTCCAGCGTGTCCTGAATCAAGAGAAGTCCTTTCGGTCTTTCTTTTTATCTTCACAGCATGACCGGGCGATGAATTTCCTCTCGAAATTCTCTTTCGGTCCGAGTCTTCCACGGCGCACAACCAGTCTGATGAGCGAAACGGCGCAGAAGTTCCTTGGAAGTTGCCGGTATCTTCCATTCCAGTGGCCGCATCTATGCAATAGCAGCTTTGTCCGGGTTCTCGAAGCGGAATCGAGTCGATTTCTACGATAAACCCACGGCGGCGGAAAATTGCATCCGCAATCCGCGGCAACCGGACCAAAGCGGAACGGAAATTCAGCTCCGCATGCGATGCGGGCCAGCTTCGAGCGACTCAAAACCCCGTCAACGCCGACCGTTACAATTCAGTGGAGGAGAAACAACCCCGATGGCTTACGAACTTGCACCCCTACCCTACGACTACGCCGCCCTTGAGCCTTTCATCGACGCGGAGACGATGAAATTCCATCACGACAAGCATCACCAGGCGTATGTGACCAACGTCAACACGGCGCTCGCGGCGCATCCGGAACTGGCCGCGAAATCGATCGACGATCTCGTCGCGGACCTCGCCACCGTTCCCGCCGAGATCAAAGCAGCGGTCCAGAACAACGGCGGCGGCCACTCCAACCACACCATCTTCTGGAGCATCATGGGCCCGGTCGGCACCGTCGGCATCGGCGGCGAACCCACCGGCGCCATCGCCGCGCAAATCACTGCCGATTTCGGCGGCTTCGAAGAATTTAAGAAAGCCTTCAACGACGCCGGCGTCAAGCGCTTCGGCTCCGGATGGGCCTGGCTCGTCTGGGAAGGCAGTGCGGCCGAAGGCAAGCTCAAAATCCTCAGCACCGCCAACCAGGATTCGCCGCTCACCCAAGGCCTCTACCCCATCCTCGGCAACGACGTCTGGGAGCACGCCTACTACCTCAAGTACCAGAACCTGCGCGCCAAGTACCTCGAAAACTGGTGGAACGTGGTCAACTGGAACGAGATCGAGAAGCGGTTCGCCACGGCGAAGGCATAATCAAGAGTCCACTTGTTTTGCACCGGCGCATAAGTTAGTTGCTTCGGGCCGGTCTCTCCCGGCCCGAAGCAACTTCCACCCCTATGTCGAGTAAGTCTTCAATGCCATTCGCATCAATTTGATCAGCCGGACAAGATTCTTCTCGCTATCGTCAATGCGCGGAAAATCGTGTTCGCAGGGAACGCTTATTTTCCCCTGCGCATCTCGCCATGGATACTCAGTATTGTCCAGCCGCGAACCGCCATCGTCGCAGGCTGGCGCAAGCACTTCAATTTCAAGCGTCAGCTTGGCAATCTTCGCAAGCTCCCATTGCGCGATCTGGCCCCCGCCGCCCTCCGGGCTATAGAAAGCTCGGGCTAGGTTGGGGAGCACTTTAGCAATGTAGGCGTGGCTCTTCCTGACGTTGTCGTGTCCATTCGCAGCGGTCAGATGGGCTTTGCAAGCTTTTTCTACTGCCATCTGAAGAAAATGCAGACCGTGGCAGCGATGCGCCTTGGAGTGGACCAGAATCTCACGAACTGAGAGATCGGAAAGAGCCTGTTTCGCGTAACTCCGCACCCAAACACGGTCCTGCTCCGTCAAGGCCGTTTTCATCTTAGGCAGGCAGATCTTCGCCCACAGTCCAACTGTCTTGCTCGAATGGCAGGGCACCGTCGCGGATCGCCTGGAACTCCCGCGGCGATACCTCAACGATTACCGAGGGATAGGCCATCCCCCGTTTTGGGTTGGGCGCAAATCCAACTGGAACGATGCCGCACTCCAAAGCGCCCTCCACGACCTCAAGCAGACGGATCGGCTCATCGGCGTCCTGATCCCGCTCCGATCGAATCAGGTGAATCTTCCGGACCTGAGAATCGACCTGGAAATGCTCCTTCGCCAATCTCCTCGCCGCCTCCATCTTTCCATTCGTCATTGGTCCTCCGTTTGAGTCGCTGCTCCATCGTAACGCAAAATCGGGAAGCCGGCATCGAAACAGAATCCGCCTTTGGCGCTCAGGAAACAGAAGCGCGACCTGGCGTTCCAGATGGAAACGCCGGCGCTTCGCAACTCTCAGCCCACTTTCAGGGTCTAAGGAAATGGGAGTATTCGAATCATGTGCATTCACAAGAAACGGGATCGGATCGGGCGCGGACTGCTCATGCTGGCCGCCGGAGCGATCCTGGCCGGAATCCTCGCCGCGCAGGCCTCCGCCCAGACCTTCGTCCTCAGCCAAAACGGCAAATCCGTCGGCACCGCCAACCTGCTCTGGACCAAAGGCGCAAACGGCATTGATGTCACCTCCGCCGCCAACATCCAGATGCCCGGCCTCAACTACAAATTCAACGAAAACGAGTCCCTCGACGCCGGTTTCCACCTGATCAAAGTTGAACTCAAAGGCTCCGTCAACGGCACCGCGGCCGCCATCGACACCACGAAAGCAACGCAGCAGTTCCTGATGAAGATCGCCGCCAACAACAGCGTCACCAACACGCCCCTGGCCTACCACGCCCACGCCGTCTTTATGCCGGACTTCGACCCCGCCGCGCTGCAGGCGCTGCTCAACCTGGGCGCGGCCCACAACAACGCCGACATGTGGGCGCTCATCCCCAAGCAGGCAGGCTCCATCGTCGCAGTGCAGGTCGCCACTAACGCCGATATGCAAGGCACCCTCGACGGCAAGCCGATCGCCGTGCATCACTTCACCGTCACCGGCGATGCCGGCAAGACCGAACTCTTTTCCAGCCCCAACAACGAAATTCTCCAGGCCGAGTGGACCGACGAAGGCTTCGCCCTCGCCCGCAACGGCTTCAAGCTCACTCCGCCAGCTCGTCCGGTGAATCCGCCACCCGCCCCGCCAGCCGATCCAGCCGCGCAGCCGTCCCAGCCTCCGGCGCAACCGCAGCAGTAAGTGTGAGTGTGAAGTGCGAGTGTAAAGTGCGAGTGAGCGTGTAAAGTGCGAAGTCTGAGAAACAGCTTGTCATCCTGAGCGCAGCGAAGGATCCGCTTTTGCCTTTCACACTCACACTTCACACTCACACCACCTTCCCCGCCGCCACCCCCGAAGCCCAGGCCCACTGGAAGTTAAACCCTCCCAGATGCCCGGTCACATCCACCACCTCGCCGATAAAGAACAGCCCCGGCACCCCACGCGCCTCCATCGTCCGCGCCTGCAACCCAGCCGTATCCACTCCCCCGGCGGTCACTTCGGCCTTGGCATACCCCTCCGTCCCGGTGGGATGCAGCGGGAATAGGTGCAGATTCCGCTCGCACTCCTCAAGCGCGGCGTTCGACCACCCTCGCGGCGCGGCCACCAGCGCAAGATGATCGGCCAGCCGCTGCGGCAATTGCTCTTTGAGCGCCTTCAGCAGCGCAGAAGCATCCCGTCGCCCCTCCAAAACCGGCCGCAACATCGCCGCCTCCGGTGCCAAATCCACCAAGACCGGCTCCCCGGCACGCCAATAGGAAGAAATCTGCAAAATCGCCGGCCCGCTCAGCCCGCGATGCGTCAGCAGCATCTTCTCGACAAAACTCGTCTTCACCCCCGGCACACTCGCCCGCACCAGCGTCGCAACCCCGGCCAATCCAGTCCACCCGGCCTCCGCGCCGCCCAGCACCAGCGGCACCAGCGCCGGACGCGGCGCAACCACCCCCAACCCAAACTGCCGCGCCAGCTCGTACCCAAAACCCGTCGCTCCCATCTTGGGAATCGACAACCCACCCGTCGCCACCACCAGCGATTCCGCGTGAAACTCGCCCTTGGCGCACTCGATCCGAAACCCAGCCGCATCCCGCTCCACGCGAATCGAATGCGCATCCGGCATGTGCGCAACCTTGCCCAGCTCGCACTCGGCCAGCAGCAGATCCAGAATCGCGTGCGCCGAACGGTCGCAAAACAACTGCCCCAGCGTCTTCTCGTGATAAGGAATCCGATACTTCCGCACCAGCTCCACAAAATGTCCTGGCGTATACAGCGCCAGCGCCGACTTGGCAAAGTGCGGATTGGCCGAAAGAAACCGCCCCGGCTCGCAGTGGATATTCGTAAAATTGCACCGTCCGCCGCCCGAAATCAAAATCTTCCGCCCCGGCAGGCTGCCATGATCGAGCAGCGCCACGCGCCGCCCGCGCTGCCCAGCCACGGCCGCGCACATCAGCCCCGCCGCGCCCGCCCCAATCACGATCACATCGAACTTCCGCGCCGGCTCACGCATCCGCAGCTTCCGGCGGCGCGAACTGCGCCCGCACCAGCGCCATCGCCTGCTCCGCGCTCGCGATCGTCCCCTCCAACTGCGCCTCCTCAACCGCCAGCAGCATCGCCTTGAACGCCGGCCCCGGCCTGTACCCCTCCGCAATCAGCTCCTGCCCAGTCAGCAGCGCCGCCGGCCGCACCTGCTCCTCCGGCGTAGCCTCAAACCGCTCTTTCGCGAAGCGGTAGTTCTCTAAATGCCCCGTCAAATCCACACTCGAAGCCCGGCAATCCATCCGGTGCAGCGCCAGATGCTCGGGAAAATCGTTCAGCCGGAAAAACCGCTTCAGCGTCGAAGTCTTCATCCGCGTCACATCGGCAAAGCGCATGTGGTTTTCGACCAGCGCCAGTATCTGCGCCGTCTCCTCGTTCGAGAAGCGCAGCCGCCGGCAAATTTCCGCCGCAATGCGCACCCCCACCTCCACATGCCCGTTGAACCGAATCCGATCCCCCGGCCCGCTCGGAGCCTGAAACGTCGCCGGCTTGCCAATATCGTGCAGCAGCGCGCCCCAGGCCAGCGTCATCGAGCACCCCGCCTCAAGCTGTTCGAGCAGCATCAGCGTATGCGTCCAAACGTCGCCCTCGGGGTGAAACTCCGGGGGCTGCTCCACGCCCTTCAAGCGCGCCACCTCAGGCAATACCTGCGCCAGAAGCCCGGTCGCGTCCAGCAGCTCAAACGCCCGCCGCGCCTCACCCTCGGTCAGCATTCGCGTCAGCTCATCCCGCACCCGCTCGTTGCTAACATCGGCAATCCTCGGCGCCAGCGCTCGAATCGCCGCAAACGTCCCCGGCTCGATCTCGAACCGAAAGCGCGAAGCAAAGCGCACCGCCCGCATCATGCGCAGCCGATCTTCCTCAAACCGCCGCTCCGGCCGCCCAATTGCGCGGACAACTCCAGCCTTCAGATCGTCCAATCCACCCACAAAATCCAACACCCCCGGCTCCGTGACCGGCTCCGTGACCGGCTCGGCGGTGTCTGAAGGCCGCTTTGTAACAGGGCACGACTTCAGTCGCACCGAAAACGCCGATAGCGACGGCGGGGCTTTAGCCCCTGAGGGAATTCCATCCGCGCCGGAACCCTCCAACGCCTCCCAATCCAACAGCAACCCATTGATCGTAAAATCCCGCCGCGCCACATCCTCTTCCGCGTGGAGCGTATACCGCACCGCATCCGGATGCCGCCCATCCAAATACGCCCCATCGTGCCGGAACGTCGCCACTTCGGTCAGCGTCGCCAGCCCATCGACCTCGGCAGAAACCAGCACCACCCCAAAATGCGCCCCCACGGCAAACGTGCGCGGAAACAGATCCAGCACCACGTCGGGAGTAGCCGAAGTCGCCACGTCGAAATCCTTCGGCACCCTCCCCAGCAGCAGATCGCGCACACACCCGCCGGCCAGATACGCCGCGTGGCCCTCCCGGCGCAGCCTCAGCAACACGGCTCGCGCCGCGGAAAAGTTCGCCTCAGATTGAAGACGGGAGAGCGCCATCGCTCTTTCATTGTCGCTGAAACAGTCAGGCAGATGTGGTTCAGCCTATTTCTTCCATCGAAACTCGACGTGAACAGTCGTTTGCACCTCGACGGGTTCTCCGTTCAACACGTAGGGCCTGTAGATCCACTGTCCGACTGCCTCCAATGCGGCGATACGCAACTCGAATGGTCCTCCAATCGCTTGCAGCCGCACAACACGTCCTGCTGTGTTAATCGTTGCCAGAATATCTACAGTTCCGTCAATGCCGGCCGCCTTCGCAGCCGACGGGTAGACTGGGTCCGTCTTCTTCAGGAGCATTCCCTGCGCAACGCCGCTTGAAACCGTAATCGTCCGCAGGGTTGGCAGGGAGCCGGCCGGCGGTACAAAATCGTTCGGCTCAATGGTCTTGAGCTCCTCAAGTGAATCGACGCTCGCAGTCGCTACGGGCTTACCCGAGAACATCATCTTCAACTCCCTGGGAACGAACCGCCCCTGAAATTCGGTAATGTCGTTGCGAAGAATCTGGTTTCCTCCCTGGCGCGTCACGCTGAGACGCAGAACAGCCGTTCCGCTTTCGAGACAATAGCTAGGAGCGAAAAGGTGCGTAGAAGTTGGTGCAACTCCGCCCAGACCAGGCGCAAGGCAGTCCAGCTTCATGGCTCCGCCGTCGCGATGTTGAATAGCGAAATCCCTACGCTGCAAATCGCCTTCATAGGGAAAGGGCTGCACGATCCGGTCGCGCAGTGCTGTAACAAAATAGGAAGCCGCTGGTCCTCCAGATCGGAAAGCCCCCTTGGAAGTCCAAAAGATCGTCTCGGAATTCCCCCCGAAAGAATAAGTCAGGCGATGCTGGTTTGCGGAAGCCCAGAATTCCTCAATCGTGCCTTTGCCAGTCACGTTCCCTGAGCATCGAACTCCGTGTAACTCGCCTTCAGATGCCAGGGCTGCAAACCATCCCCAGCCAGGCCATTCGACTTCGCTGCTAACACCATCAGCTCCGCCGGATCGCTTGGCACAGTCGCCGCGCGTACCGCTGCAGCCCGCCCATATCCAAGTGCGGCGGCAAGCAAGAATGTGGCCAAGGCAAAACGGCGCATGTTGGACGAACGGCGATGAGTTGGCATACGGGAAAAGATACCACAAGACAATATCTTTGCCGCGTTCCGTGTTACGACGGACTTAAAACATGATCTGTTCCTGATTCGACATGGGAACCGAAAACGAGCTCCACGCTAGGAAGGATGGAAGCCGACCTACCGCCGCCCAAGATTGAAAGCCACATTGATCGTCGTATCCACAGACACCGGCTCACCGTTGAGCAGGTACGGCCGATAGACCCACTGCTTCACCGCATCCAACGCAGCCCCGCGCAACTCCTCCGGACCGCTGATCACGCGCAGATTCGCGATCCGGCCGTCCTTGCCGATCGTTGCCTGGAGTACCACCGTTCCGCTCACGCCATTCTCCTTGGCGAACAGCGGATAATCGGGCGCAACCTTCTTCACCAGGAGTCCCTGCGACACTCCGGCCGAGATGGTGATTTTTCTTTCAATCGTTGTTGCGTCCGCCGGCGGCGTAAACTCCGCCGCATCCACCGCATCGATCGGCTCAAGACTCAACAGGTGAACCGCAAGCATCTTCTTGCCATTGCGCACCTCAGAAATCTCCCCCGCAACGTAACGATCCTGAAAGCTGCGAATGGAGTTGAAAAGCACCTGAAATCCGCCGAAGGGCTGTACACTCGCTCGCAACACGGGCTTATCGGCGTCCAGACAAAACATAGGCCCGGAGATTTCACGATCGCCGTCCGGCGACTTCAAGGCCTTCACGGCAATGCAATCGACCTTGAGCTTTCCGGCGTCGCGCTTTTCCAGGCCCACAGTCCAATGCGAGCGCGTCTGCTCATCCGGGATCGGGTGAACGAGCTGGTTCATCGCGTCGATCGCCCGCCCGATAGGCGGCTTTCCGGTCACCTTGCGCAGCATGCCCTTGTCCGAGTCGTAATCCGTCTCCGCATCCGCTCCAACGGTGTAGGTGGTCTTGCTCCGGTGCTCGCCCGCCCAGGCTTCCTCGATCGTTCCCTGCACGCTCACCTCGCCCTGCTCGTCAAACGCCTCGAAGGATGCCTTCAGCCGCCACGGCTTCATGCCGCTTCCGCCAAGCCCGTTGGAACTTGCCGCGAGATTCAGCAGCGACACCGGGTCTTTGGGCATCTCCGTGGGTGGCCCGGACTGGCCCATCGCAGCGCATCCGGCGAAGCCCATCGCTATCCCAATCATGCCGCGCAAACCCGCGCGCCGCCGTGCCACCGAAACCGCATTTCGCATACCCGCAAGATACCACGGCCCTCGCGCCGTTCCGCGTTCCGTGTTACGATAAGCGTTAAGCATGATCCGCTCCTTCGCCGATGAGGAAACCGAAAAAGTCTTCCGCCATCGTCACAGCCGGCGCTACGCGGCCTTCGAGCGGATAGCCTTTCGGAAGTTGCGGCAGATTCACCGCGTCACGCGCGTGGAAGAGCTCAACTCCCCTCCCGGCAATCGCCTGGAACCTCTCAAAGGCGACCGAACCGGGCAGTGGAGCATCCGTATTAACGACCAGTTCCGCATTTGTTTTACCTGGAGTGACGGCGATGCCTACGACGTCGAAATTGTCGATTACCACTAAGCCCGGGCGCATTCTCGCGGACGAACTCGAAGACGGCCAGCTGATGCCCGCGCTTCACCCCGGCGAAATGCTCCGCGAGGAGTTCATGAAGCCCCTCGGCCTCTCGGCCAACGCGCTGGCGATGGAATTGCGCGTTCCCGTCACCCGCATCTCGGAGATTGTGCGGGAACGTCGTGGCATTACCGCCGACACCGCCCTGCGCCTCGGCTGCTACTTCAACATGTCTCCCGAATTCTGGCTGGGCCTGCAAATGGACTACGATCTCGAATCGGCCGCGGACGCCGTCGGATCGGCAATACGCAACGAAATTCGGCCCCGTCCAATTGCATCCGCTCCCCAGGGCGAGAAGTCGGCTGTCTTCGCGTAGCAAGGCGGCTTCCGCAAGTTAAGAATCTCTGAAATCGAAGGCTTCGCCGATAATCGAAACTGAATCGAAACCGGACCAAATCGAGTTCAACGGAAAACATGTCCACCACTCAGAACAAAGACTATTACGGCACCCTCGGCGTTAAGAAGACGGCCACGTCGGACGAGATCCGCAAAGCCTTCCGCAAACTCGCGCGCAAATACCACCCCGACGTCAATCCCAACGACAAAAAAGCCGAGGAGAAATTCAAGGAAATCTCCGAGGCCAACGACATCCTCTCCGACGAGAAGAAGCGCAAGGTCTACGACCAGGTCGGCTTCTATTCGGACCAGATCGACCCAGCCACGGCCGAGGCCTACGCCCGCCAGCAGGCCAGCCAGCGCCAGGCGCCCAACGTGGACTTCGGCGGCTTCGACTTCTCCGGCTTCCAGGGCGGTCCAGGTGCCGGCTCGCCGGGCGCGGCGGGACCGGGCGCGGGACCAGCCTCCTGGGGCAGCTTCCGCGACATCTTCTCCGGCATCTTTTCAGGCGGCGAACAAAGCGCCGCCGGCCGCCGCAGTCGCGGCCCGGAACCCGGCACCGACCTCGAATATCAGGCGCCCATCGACTTCTGGACGGCCATTCGCGGCGGCAACGCGCGCATCGAGATTCAACGCCAGGAACTCTGCCCCACCTGCCACGGACAAGCCTCCTCAGGCGCGCCCATGCAGTGCCCGGAGTGCAACGGCGCCGGCCAGGTCGTCCAGATGGGCGGCCGCATGAAGTTCAACATCCCATGCCCGCGTTGCGGCGGCACCGGGCGCATCTCGAACGCCTGCCCCACCTGCCAGGGCGAGGGGCTAGTCCACCGCACCGAATCGATCGAGTTTCGCATTAAGGCCGGCACTCGGGACGGCCAGCGCATCCGCCTCCAAGGCAAAGGCAATGCCGGCGTCAACGGCGGCCCTCCGGGCGACCTCTACGTCATCGTCCGCACCGGCGCGCACCCCGTCTTCACCCGCGTCGGCGACGACATTCATCTCACCGTACCCATCACCGTCGCCGAGGCCGCGCTCGGCTCCAAAGTGGACGTGCCCACCATCGACGGCCGCGCCCAGTTGCGCATCCCGCCCGGCACCCAGAGCGGCCAAAAACTGCGCCTCCGCGAGCGCGGCGTAGAAAGCGCAGCAGCCACCGCCTCGGGCAACGCCGCAGCGCCTCGAGGCGACCAGATCGTCACCGTCGAAGTCGTCATCCCCCACCTCAACGACGAACGCAGCCGCGAAATCATGCGCGAGTTCGCCAAACTCAACAACCAGGACCCCCGCGTCACGCTCTTTGACAAACTTTGATTTGCTAGTATCGTTGCAGTTGCCAGCCTTGCTGCACCGGATGTTTGCCGATGAGTCGAGAACGCGGTGACGGCAGGATCGACATCGACAAGATCGTTTTCGAGTGGTATCCGCCGAAAGCAAGAAGCAACCTGAGAAAACACGGTGTTTCGTTTGAGGAAGCCAGGACCGTTTTTGGCGATGAGCGAATCTTTGAGATTCCCGATCGAGAGCACAGCGAAGAGGAGTTGCGATTTATCGGCATCGGACGTTCGCATCGAGATCGTCTCCTATTCGTGAATTTCACAATTCGTGAAGACAAAGTCCGAATCATTAGCGCCAGACAGGCCCAGTCCTGGGAAAGGAGAGAGTATGAAAGATCCAATCGACATGAATGAAGCGGAAATGCGAGCCAGGTTCGATTTCTCGAAGGCCACGCGCGGCCGATTTGCCGAGCGTTACCGAAACGGGCATTCCGTGACACTTCTGGATCAAGATCCCGACGGAGAGCTCTCGATTGCGCCCCCAAAGAGGGATTCCCAACTGACAGAGATCGCTGGGAAGCACCTTCTTATCTCTCAGCTCATTTCCGCTGGATTCGAGGTCGCAGAGCCCATTCGAGATAATGGAATTGACTTGATTGTGTACAGTACTTCGAAAGACGGCAGGCGCTTTGTCGCCCATCCGATCCAATTGAAGGCGTCCTCGACTGATTCATTTTCTTTGGATCGGAAATATGCAGACCTGAATGGACTCGTGATCACCTATATATGGCGTGTCGAAGCCCCAAACGAGAGCAGCATTCATGCGCTCACTTTCGATGAGGCCGTATCCGTGCTCAATCAACGGGGCTATTCGAAGACCGACTCGTGGAAAAGAGACGGCTATTATTTCGTCAAAAAGGCAAGCGCTGAATTGAAAGACGCGCTGGAGCCTTTCCTCATGACGCCAGAACGCTGGAAACTACGATTGCAATCAGTCTGAGATCGCCATGACAGCCAAACGCAAATCCAAAGGCGCATACATGATCTCGGCGGTCGCCGAGATGTACGACATTCACCCCCAGACCCTCCGCCTCTACGAGCGCGAAGGACTGCTCAAGCCGTCGCGCACCGAAGGCAACACCCGCCTCTACACCGACGAAGACATCGAGCGCCTCGAGTTCATTTTGAACCTGGCCCGCGACCTCGGCGTCAACATCGCCGGCATCGGCATCATCCTGCAAATGCGCGAGCGCATGGAAGAGATGAACCGCCAGATGCACAGCTTCGTCGAGTACGTCCGCACCGAGATGCTGGCCCACGTCGCGCAAGCCTCTGGCACAGCCTCGAAGTCCGCCATGGTCCCCCTGCGCAAGCCCATCGTCGTCCCTCGCGTCGTCGTCAAAGCCGCACCCAAAGCGCCGCCAGCCGAGCGCAAGCAGTAAATCTCGCCGCTCCAAGGGTTCTAACATCCAGCTCTGGGCCTTGTGAAAGGGCATGGCTTTAGCCGTGCCGAAAGGCCGATCCAGCTTGCGGGGCTTTAGCCCCTGAGGGATTCTGGCTTGCGCCAAAACATCCGCAATCCCAAATACCCAAGCAACCCCATCGGCCCAAAGAAGAAAGTCAGCAACAAAAACGGAATCACCGCCAGATGCGGCACCCCACGCCTGCGGCTATCCTCCA
>Ga0209208_10000374_pt1 | contig 56745 bp, 44 predicted proteins | sample S1TSphfallax_3_FD_187694 | JGI IMG/M metagenome (GOLD analysis project Ga0209208, IMG submission 187694) | Host-associated microbial communities from peat moss isolated from Minnesota, USA - S1T2_Fd - Sphagnum fallax MG (SPAdes) (version 2) | ecosystem: Host-associated > Plants > Peat moss >... | reverse complement strand
TGGGGGTGAGGATGGAGATTTTTAAATTCTTGTGTTCCCATCATATTTCCAACCTGTTCTCACATGTTCCAAATGATGTTCCTCAGGTTTCCATGGATGTTCCCCAAGTTTGCAATGTGTTCCCCAAGGGTATTCCCAATAGCACCTCACTTTATCTCATGTCCTTTGCCCAATAGTTATCCCTTTCTCACCTATATAATGAGCCAAATGGGAGGCACTCCATCCTCATATAGAAATTGCTATTGTCGGGGAGCCTCCCAAGTTTCAGTTTTTATTGGCTTATGGACCAATCAAAATGGCCTATTGCAAAAAAACAAAAACAAAACTTGAGAGGCAGCCCATCTAATGAATAGAAGGAGAAGTGAAATCCCAAATCCCAAACACAGGGGTAAGTGAAAGTGTGGTTGAGTGCTGTGGCTTATTGTAACAGGCCATAATAAGTTCGCCAGTTGAAGAGAAGGAAAACCTGTCAAACACTAGAAGCTACCTTATAATGAGCAAAATGTTTATCAAATATGCTGTGATGTGTTGGGATCAGAAGTTGCTAGAAGGAAAGTTGTTGACGATCTTATCTAGTCTACTCATCTTAAGTGACAGGAGGAGTTGGAATTATCACACCAAGTGATAAGTAGCTCTGATAAGCTTACAAGTGTAAAGGACCCTGATAGTGAGCAAGTCCTTTGGGGGGAGCCATTCCAGTCCGGATCCCTATTGATGTTCTGGTGTACATTTATTACACACAGCCTAAGATTTCAGGTTTGGAGTAAAACATTAAACTACGAGTAAAATATTTCCAGTCCAGAATTCTCTTCTTTTTTCCACACACTTCAAAAGTTTGGACACACCAATTGTAGAAACATAGAATATTGGCTGACAGGTACCTAAACCAGGCATTAAAAAATTTCTGGCGATTTTTTTTTCTCATAATGGCAAAGCAAAAGTGTTTTTTGGGTTTCTAATTGCCAAAATTTGAGAAGTTTTTTCCAGATTTCATATTATGTGCCAGTAGGTAGCTAAAAATATAGAAGGATGCATAGAATTTCTCAATTTCGCAATTTAATAGCCAAATTTGGCTGTATTATCTTATGGATTGATAGCCTATTGGGCTAGTAAATAGATCAAGGAAAAAAAACACTGAAACCAGGGATGGATTACAACATATTCAGAAACCAATTGATTCCTTTAAAGGGCCCATGGCACCCGAAAAGAAACTCTTCTAAATAAAATAAAAGTACAAGACAAATAAATAGCCTTTTTCGTGGGCTGCAGTCTGGCCATTTTAAATGGCCAGCCCAGACTTGTATTGTTGGCCTGCGCTTATTTCCCAGCTTTTAAGGAAATCAAATTTAAGCAGATCTTTGCGGCAGGTAAGGCTTTCGGACCTTCCAGAGATTTCTGGTGCCAAGACACTGACCACTATCACCTCGGGGCAGGCCCCTTAATGGCAGGCCTCTAAGTTTGAGACCGTTCATGTCCGGGGTCTGTAGTCTGTACCGAACTAACCGGTTTGGGTGTCTTCTTCAGGCACTTTTCCAGGCTTTATTTTCTCAGTTGGACAGGCAGCCGTCTGCTGATACCCCGTTAGGTGCGGTGAGTTTCACTTGTGATGTGGATCGACGGTGGAGAACGCGCTTGAGATATGAATCAAAGGAGGAGAAAACCAGTTACACTCAGAAACAGGACCCTGGTAGAACCCCTTCCTCACCACCTAACGGAACGGCACCTCACCATACCGGACTCCCCATGTTCCTAGGTGGAACAAGCTCTACCGGGCCTATCCATTCCGTAGTACGTAATAAATCTGTAGCAAGGCTCCGGGGGACAGAAACCCAAGTTCGCAAGGGGAATTAAATTCAGCTCCCCAAATGCTGCCAAAAGAGTAGACAACTGTTGGGGGGGCAAGACGTGGCAAGTCACTTGGTTGTGCCCGTGACACCCACCGGGGCCTCCTACTGGTTGGTGACTTCCAAGTCGCCGGTCTCCAGATCGAATCGTGACTTCCCCCCCACCTGCCTCCCACCCGCCCCTCCCCCCGGTGACCGATGTTTTCTCCCACCCTGATAACCCGGCATAAAAGCGGTTGGGTGACGTCACCAAACTAGCGAGGATAGACGACATGTGTACCACGCACCTGTCGGCCGCGGCGACTGTTTTGCTGGGTTAATTTAGACCCCACGGCCTTTTGACACATCAGTTTTTCTTTTTCCCCACCTGCCCGTCGCCCGTCCGTTCATGAGAATTCTCAACGGTACCCTACCATGGTAAATAAAAGGGGATTTTTGTTAATCCTGTAGAATTAAGGGGCGCTGAATATGAGGACCACGTGTACATTGCAAAAAAAATGAGTTGGTTATTCCAGTGTTGGATGGTTCTTAGGAATTAAGTGAGAACCGTCCCCATTTTCAAGCCTGTCTTCACTTGAAATCCCATCAATTATCAATGAATCCCATACCTGGGCTGAAAACCAGGTACCTTGGTTCTCAAGTTGAGAACCAAGCATTGTGAGAACCTCATCAATTATCTTTGTCAAAAAATGATATTCAGGTAGGGTAATGGGAACTTATTCGGTTTCAGTTTTCAGTCCTTATGCATGACTAAAAAATAAAAATTAGACTCAAGTTGATTTTATTTTTAAATTTTTGGGCGGTGGGGGTGGGGGGGGGGGGGGGGGGGGGGGGGGGGGGGGGGGGTTGTTTCTTTTGTTTTCCTATTTGTATGTACACTTAGTGGCTCGGAGGATGCTGAATCCTAGAGGAAGGATTGTTTGCTTGTGGTGTTCAAAAAAATTTAAAGCCCTTGTCTTTGAGCATTCAAGGCATTAAAAATCAATTAAAAACAAATAAAAAACGAGAAAATTATGATCCCTTGAATTTAAAGGGTCAAAAAGATAAAAAGGAAAATCTCAAAACATTTGAATGTTGATAAGCAAACAACCAAAATTTCCCTGGACATTGCTTCATTGCCTTTGGTGTTCAAAGATGATTATAAAAACTTAAATTGGCATTTTCAATGCATTTTGAATTGTCTAAAATAAACAAGAAATAAAAAGTTATGGGCTTTGAAAGTTAGAGGGGCCTAAGAAAAAAACCATCTTTTATAACTTAGAAAAACGTTTTTTTTCTTGCTCTTTCTTCATTTCTTTTGTTTCATCCTTTAATTATATTACAAAATTTATAATCATTATTTTATATTGAAAATTAAAAAAATTAATTTAAAAATTTATATATCTAATTTTGAATAATTGCCTTGAAAATCGATGCGTCTCACATTTGCAAGAAACTGCCTGTAAAAAAATGACAGTTTTCACATTTGTGAGAATTGTTTTCATGAGACGTAGATGGATTTATATATTAAAAAAACAGAAACCCTGACCAGTTCTCTAAAATGATAACAAATTCAAAAAAACTGAGTTGTTCCTTAAATTTTGTTTCAATGTTCCAAAAAACATGATGATGGCTCCTTCAAAAACAAAGTTGTGAATGGCTAACAAAGTAACTTCATGAATCCATGAATCGCAGCTGTGACTGTATGAATCGCGTTCGCCTAGTTACAGTTACAGCTTTGATACCATGATTTTTTTTATGCATTGGATTATTAATGCAAACTTAAACATTGCTCGCTGGGTTGATAAGTTGTGTGCCGACAGTGACATATGCCAAGTATGTAACCTTTGTGGGTGCCCTATTCAGGCACTTTTCCAGGCTTTTTCTTAGGGAGGACAGGAAGCCAAGATGCTGGTTCCTCTTGTAGGCCGGTCAGTTTCACTGAGAGATGTGAATCAACTATGGGGAAAACTGGTTATGTTCAGAACAGTCCTTGGAAGAACCCATTTACCACCTAACAGGATCAATAGCTCACCCTACTGGAATGTGTCCCAGGATGGAATGGGCCCTGGTCATTCCCTAGTACAAAACAAACCATCTGCATGGATGTACATGTAAATATCATATTAATCCTTCAAGCGTCCTGGCAGACAAGGTTGGTCCTCCTCCCCTCAAGTACATCAGCTACACAATCAACGGTGGGAAATCCACAATTCTGACCCAAATGTAAACTTGGCTTCCCCTAAAGTTACTGTCTGGTTCTTCTTTATTTTTTGGCCCCATCCATCTTGAGAAAAAGATGGATGATGCCTACACATAAATTTTGGGTACTATTATGCAGGCTTTGGGCCTGTAATCAACCCTATGGGAAATTGCCCTTATGGAAGATGGCACCTTACAAATGGTATTAATGCCTTCTCAACACAAGGGGACACCTTACCCCTGAAGGTAGGTGGGTAACCTTGTATTGTTCCCCCTCTTTGAGCTACTTTATCATCATATAATTTCTTACCATTTTATATGTGGTGGGAATTGTCATGTGCTTAACTTTTAAGAGGGTGATTAATACATCAAATAAGCTCAACATGTTGTTAATTTCTGATTATTAACTACTTGATAAAATTGATTGCTCATATTAGGCTCTAATATAATATAAAAGGATGCTTTATTTATTATACTTTCATATGTCCTTTACAGCCAAATTTGGCACAATCTTCAATATGGATGCAATCTTCAATTTAGCTAAAACATAAAATTGAGAAAAGGAAAGGGACAAAAAAAAACTACTTAATCACTAGAGACCAGAGCATAGGATTGATACTTACTAGGCACCACCGATTTGTCAAGTACTCTTTTATAGTACAATCTGAAAGCTTCCGAGACTTGCTAGTGCAAAAAACTCTACTAAGTTTGAACTAGATATGCTTTTCTGTGCACTTAATTTGGGAATCAAAGAAGATTCCTTTTTGATTCCCGAATATTTTTTCGAACGATAACATTTGAAAAGGAAGAGATCACCCCTTTACTTCACACCGCAAGCATATCCTCAAGTGGGGTCTGGAATCTAGTCAGACTGTCCAGCCGATCCCAAAATATTTTTAGGTGTAAATTTAATGGAAGTTTCTTGATCCCAAGTCATCATGGGATGTACCGTCCTTTGAGTCTGACACTGATGGAGGGCATCTAGACCTATCAGAGCCTTGCTGCTGGCCACAAACAGAAGTTAGTTTGAAGTCTACTTTGGCTACTTTACTAACTTACTTCTATGGGTTGTTTGAAGTTTCCTTGTAGTCAGGGTTATTATCATTAGTTGTTGACATTATTGCTGTCACCAATCATCTATTTACAGACAAGAATGTCATTCGCAGTTACCATCTGCGAGCTTGTGCCATTTGGCCAGTTCTCACAATCACCCATGTATGCAAAATTAATTATCTGCCCTAGTTATCAACCAAGTGTATTAAGTACGTCCTCTCCATTTTGACTGAGCAAAGCAAGAATTGTGAATCAAATGAGACAGACCCAAGAGCACAACACAAAGCTCATGTTTCATATTCTTTAGAGGTAGGTAGGTCCACCCCTTCCCTGACGATGATTTCATCATTGAACCTGCCAAAACTCGACAATGTTTCTCCATGCCTCAGCACCCGGCGTAAGATGAGGCAATGGCACATAAACATTTGCTATGCTCCATCTCTATGTAGGGGTCTACAAATTAGCTAGCAATTGAGTTTTTGTTGTGTTTCGGTCACAACATCCGCATGTTGTATATTTTTACTTTTGGCCGCCATTGCACTCTTGCAGTCTGTAACTAACCTTTTTGTATCAAGGAGTTTCTTTGAAGTTCTTCTGTCAGAATAAGTTAGGACTTTGCCCCCACACCTAGTCAGCTTTAGAGTAGCTCCACCCATAGCCAATATTTTGGTCTCCAATAACGTATTTCACATCCAAGATGGCTTGCTCAATATTTCTCAAGTTTCACCCACAAACACGAAAACTAGGACTGTAAAAAGGTGAGAGAACTTGGTCTAACCACTCTATATGACTGACCAAAAAGAATTGTTAAATTGTGGTGTGCCCTTTTGCAGCCATAACATCCTATGCACAAATACTGACCCAGAATTAATTTTCTGTCCCAGATTAGCATACTATTCTTCTTCAGTGCGCCAGTGGTACATTGACGAATCTCATCCACCATAGCTGTTGCTTTCACTTCAATGATGACATATTGAGCACCAACAGAAAAAGTACATCATTCTTTCTATTGGGGGCACAATATCATTGGATGAATCATATGGGGCAACCATGATTAACAAGGTTGGATGGTATTTTTCCACCCTACCCACCTATATGAACATCCAAAATCTTGTGTTAGAGCATCTCCATCATGAACTTGGATCTACACCTTTACATTATATTTGGAGGCATTTTAGAAGCCAACAATTTAGGGTTAGTCATTAAAAGTTGTCATGCATTGTAATTTCCCTCACTACATCATCTTTTAACCTCTCACCAGTCATCATCCCTAATCTTTTTGCAGTCTCTCTTGTTGCAATCTATTTTGTAGGTGTGGAACATGTGTATAATTGGTTTACAATCATGGAATTGGCTACTTTGATTGTGCTAGCTGGAACTTTTTTATTGTTTTGAAAGCTTTTGTGCTTTGGAAGTGATGCACACCTCAACTCCTCTTGCATATTAGCCCACCAAGGGGTATCCTTCATAACAACCAAAAATGGATGAAGATGAAACCTTGAATGCTTTGAGTGTCACTACTTGTACAATTCCAAGCTCTTTTGCAACACATGTTTAGGTGAAGATCCTAATTCGTTTAGAGTTGCAACTAACCCAAAACAACCCATAAATTTAAAAAGTTGTGTTTTACAATCCCCCATTTTGATTCCAATAATCTAGCTAACTTTTGTCACTTGTAGGTGGTGGATGATTACTGTAATGCTCTTAATTTTCTCCCAAACCATATATAATTTCTACCCATATCCAATGACAAGGTCTTGTGATGTGAGTATGAATGATGCACACAATTAATGCTTGTTGTTGTTGGGAACAAAAAAATTCCCTTTCTTGGATTGTGACATTGGTGGAGTGCTCTTTAAAGTAACAAAAGATGATGCACAATGGTAAATATTCCCTTTCTAACATCATGAAGTTTGACATAATGGCTTGCACCTCCTGTATCTTGCTATTTGATTATGTGTAGAGGGGAGAAATTAGACATGGCTTGCAAGGCTTTTGTTTTTTTAAGGGGATGATGGGCTGGGTTCAACAACATTTTTGCTAAAGTTATTATTGGTGGGTCATTTATGCTATCCCATTAAAGATGTTTCTAATTCCAAAGTTTAAAGTATGTTCAACTTATGTATCATTCATAATTTTTTTGAATATTAAGTTATTCTCTTGATTTATTGGTTAGTGGATGGTGGTGGATTGGCATATGTAGATTTTCATTAAAGATGTCAAGTGCCCATATGTTGTCATTTTGGTAGGTTGCAATACCTAAGTTTACTTTGGTTGTGATATTAATGTTTAAACTTTTGAGAATTCTATTGCAAATGCCATTAATATCACTTTTCATGGGGAGATCGCTGCTTGAATATTTTAGGAAGATGAGATAAAAAGATATTTTAAAGTTTACTCTAAAATAATGGTGTATTTTAAATATATTTTATTATATGTTCATGAATAATAAATTACAGAAAAGTATTTATATTTAATTAAATTATAAATCATACTTTTTTCAATAAGTTGCACCTCTTTCTTTTCCGTATCATTCAAAGTAAAATGGAAGTGACCTTCCCAAGAAAATTTGTTTTGTTTGGCCATGCCCTCAAGGGACAGGGACTATGGCATTGGATCCAACTTTTGGAAGTTTTACCTTATTAGAACCAATTTCACATTATGTAAACTGGTTTCTTTGGTGAAAGTGTTTAGACTGTTTAGATTGGAATGAATTGTTTTGGTGTTCAGAGTAGGTAGATGTACAACATCTTATCTATTGGCAGGGCCAGCGTGTTTGTGATGCCTTGTTTTATGTTGAAACATCAGTAGTCATCATCCCAAAGATTTTGGGTAAATGTGTGAAAAGTGTGAAAACTCTAAGTAAGCTGGTGAAAGACTTCCCCAAGACTGAATAGTTAGGTGTTGAAATGTGACATAAATTTCCCCGAAACAAAATTCTTGAAAATTTGGCGAATTTTTAGGAAGAAAAAAGAATTTGTGACAGAAAATTATCTTTCAATTTTTTTGAATTGGCCAAACTTTTGCAAAATGTGGCCAAAAAAAACACCGAGTTCCATAGTATATTGTTGGACATCTAGATTTTTAAAAAATCCACACCCCAGCCAAAACAGTTTCTGAAAATAAAAAAACGGTCCAATAGACTAGATGTGAAGAAACAATAGTGATTAATTACAAAAATCAACCCAATTTTTTTATTAAAAAATTACTATATCTATTCACCAACTTTCAAAATTCAGCAAGTGTGGGGCTCCGTACACCAGATCCGAATAATAAATAATAATTGCCCAGTTTTTTTTCACTCCCAATTATCAATTACACGTGGTGTTAACGCGTTTCCATAATGTGTGACCCCACGTGGGCGCCTACGCCTTCTTCACGTGACGCCTCGTGGGCCCAGTTGTGGTCAGCTTCCCAAGTTCCCTGTCTGGAGACCGGGTGACTCATTCACAACGGGTCGGGTTGTGTCGGTACTGGGCCGAGAGGGTAGAGGCCTCATGAACAAGGTACCTACCAGAACTCAATCATTTGAGAATATGATAAATAAATTGTATATGAGGGAAAAAATATCCAGTTGTGGATATCCATTATATCATCTATTTGCAGCACTTTCCGTTGATGAGAGTAAAATATTCGTTCCAGACTTTTTATAAAGCTAACTTTGAGACATGTGATTTACTCATTTCTTACTTACCAAGTTAAAGGTGTGTGTATTCACACTTGATGGTAAGTCATCCATAACTCGATGTTACAAGTTCCTAATATTGAGTTATGGAGGAGTTACCATCAAGTCCAAATCCACCTTTAAAAGAGCATGAGCGAATTTGAGTGAGGATGAGTAGAGTAGTGCGTTGTGACCCCTGGTTTGGAGAAGATATGTGACTATTTCAAAGAGGATTTATATTAAGAACACAAGAATTTAGTTCATTTGCTCATAAAGCCTTTATTTTCCTTGTTCCCAGAAAATGACATGAATAAAATGTGGTCTGTTTATTATTTGTATTCCAATTTTTTAATTTTTTTGTCATTTCAAAAGTTTTGGGATTTATAGAAAAAATCCATCAATTTTTAAAAAAATTCCCTTGCATATTTTTTCAATTATTTTCAAAAAAAAATTTGCCACAGTGTAAAGAATCGCAAAAAAAAAGCACAATAATTTCCATTTTAAAAAATAGTTTTGGGTATTTTAGACCAATGAACATTAATTACTAGATCTAGACACATTTGGTAACAGTGCAGATCTCCTAGTAAACTTTTAAGAATTCTTTCTATGTTGTGGCTCCCTACTGGAGCCTACGGTAGAAATATGGCGAGTTTTAGCCAATTTTTTTGCTGTACATGTTGCTGGGCTGTTTTTTTTTTCCCACAAAAGGGCAAAAACTCGCCACACAAAAAAGACGCTGGCTGATCCTAACGGTAGGTCCTCTTCCAATTCTAGCTATTCAAATGGCAAAGCTGTTGCTGATGCATTGTTGAGATGGCATAAGTACAATCCCATTTCCATATTAACCCTAAACATATAGGTCAAGGGATTGGGGTTGTATACAGATTTTTTTTTGGCATGTGTGGACAAATAGAAAGAAAGAGATTTTTTTTTAATTCTAAAATTTTGGAAGAAAAATTCCCCAAACTTTAGATACCACAAATTTTATTTAATAATAATATATTTTATTTTATTTTATTTTATTTTTTTATAAGCATGATCGAATCATACTAAGTAGCTATTTTGAGCTCAAGGTAATTGATCAACTATGCATGAAAGTAGTAATTAACTTTATTACATTTGTTTCCTCTTCTTCCTCCTGACAATACACCTTAGCCAAGGGCATAATCCCCTTGTCCCCAACCTAAATATTGATGCATGAGTTCATCAGGTTGAAAGTATAGTGATGTTACATACATAAAAACCTCTTCGAATTTTTGTAGTGTAATTGGAGGGCACATTATAGTGCACAATTATTCCTCCACCCCACAAGTGAGTGTTTAGTTTTTGTACCAAGATTTACAGAAAAACATAAAGGCTCACTCTCTCAAGGTGCATCAACTTTTACATCAATAAACCCCATGGGGAATAGCATTATTGAAATCGGGCTTCTGCTTGACTCTTACCTCACATGCCTTTATTTTGTTAATGCCCTCACCTTAAGCTTTACCCTAGACTAAACAAATCAGAAAGTGACACATTGTTGGAACAATTTTCTTATTCTCCCCAGTCACTGAAACATTATGGTTGAGTCCACTACCCTCAAAAGGACTGTGCTTTTCCACATCGAGTAACTGAACTTAATATCCAAATAACAAAGGATCAACTAATTAACTGACTCATATTAGCTGCATTGATCGAGGAATTCTGCAGAATGATCCTTTGGTGCCTCAGTCACCGCTTATTCTAACTTGTACCTAGGCAAGGCTTCTTACATAAACTGGTCACCTAAATTATGTCATAAGTCATAACATCAATTCTGTATTGTCATAGCAGATTCACCCACACCCCCCTATGTGGGCTTCTACTGCTGTCTCCCACATAAAAATTACCTACTACCTGGGTTAGTTAGGCACTAATTAATTTCTTTTGAAATTGTCAAATTTCTGAAAAATCTGTGCTTGCCATGCCAAAAACTTGAATGAAGCTCTCAAGATAATAGCTTTTAATGTAATGTGGAATGTCAAGTATTAATTTCTTTATTGCCAAACATAACTGACCAATTTATATTTTAATTAGGCACCTTGATGCAGAAACAGCCTACATACTAGGGTAGTGTCCATGTTAATTCTTTAGCCCCACCAGACCAAGAAATGCTCAACAGTGTAGAGTGTGGAATTAGGTTAAATGTCACCTCTTAAGGTTGATCATTGTAACCAACCAATCAAAACTAATTATACAGTTTTACTCCCATTTGTGGAGAGCCCTGCATTATCTCCATATTTATACATCCAAACCAGTGTTGTGAAGGTATACGCCCCACCCTCAGATCAGAGTATCAACTCTAGTAATAATGTAGTGTACTCTGTACTTGGTAGCAATGCAGACCTATTTGGTCTTGGTGTCATGGAGATTGTGCTTGCTACTCATACCTTACCAAATTTGTTGTTTTGTACTAAACCTAAATCCTAAGGTCTTGCCTGTCTGCCCATGAAATATTAAACTTAGATTAAGGAGGAAGGGAGAGAAGTTGGAGAGGGGAGTTGTAAAGTACAAATCTTTTGAGGGAGTTGTGTAGGGTAAATGAAATGCTAGTTATTTTCTGGAATGTATGGAATTTTCAGAAGTGTCATAAGGACATACCCTGGTTCATAAAGCCCTAATATAGAAAAACTAATATCATCCCATATTCATTCACATAATGAAATTAACCTTTCTGATACTATATGTTAAAATTTTCTTGAGTTTAGTTACATACCATGGCCCACCTGGTATGTGTCAATTGCACAAAACACTGATCCAAACACACTTTCACCGAGAAGTAAGCTGGCAGTTACTTAGAGCTTGCAGGTTCTTAGCTTGCCTGCAAATTACTGGTGTTGCCCTTTGTGTTATCCATTTATCCTTTTTTATGACACAACGGCCCTGTTCACCTATAAGTCATTAATCCTTTTACACTTCTTATCTGAAACGCTGGAAAGTCCCTTCTGGCTCTTTTGGATTAATTTTTTATTCGGTCTAGTTTGTTGAGCAAGTCTTGAAAACGAGAGCCCACCTTTGCATAAAAGCCATGAAATATGTATTATATATTGACCTCTAGAGAGAGAAAGCTACTTGGTCCCTGGTAAGGAAAGCAACATCTGCAATTCTCCTAGCATTGCCTATACATTCAAGTTGCACAGGTATGGTCCAAAGACCCATGTTACTATTGAAATATGAAGAAAAATGGAACAACCTCAACCTATCTCCCATTTTTCAATCAATCAATTGAGGGGGTATAATCTTAATCTAGCAAACCGTATGGTCCAAAGACCCATGTCACTACGGAAATATGAAAGAAAGCATGGAATAACCTCAACCTATCTTCCCTTGTTCAATCAATCAGTTGGGTTTAGGGTTTAGGGTATAAGCTTAATTTACCAAAGTCCAAAGGCCCATGTCACTATTGAAATATGAAGAAGCAAGGCATAACCTCAACTTGTCTCCCCTTGTTTAATCAATCAGTTGGGTGAGCATAAGCTTAATCTGGCAACAATACTTGTCCAAAGACGCATGTTACTATTGAAATATGAAGAAACATGGAATAACCTCAACTTGTCTCCACTTCTTGGATCAATGAAATGGGTGGGCATGGGCATAAGCTTAATCTAGCAAAGGTAATGGTCCAAAGACCCATGCTACTATTGAAATATGAAGAAACATGGAAGAACCTCAACTTTGTCTCCACCTGTTTACTTGATAAAATGGGTGGGCTTAAACTTAATCTAACACTGGTAAGTGAACATGGACTGTGGACAACCTTTTTGATTGTCCAATGGGAATAGGACTCATTGGCATTAGTGATCATCCAGAAGTCTGGTGGATGATCACCAGTCTGGCTATATCACAAAATTGGAATAAATAAAGAAATAAATAAATGACTACCCATTATCCCAACATCAATTTTTCCTTTGAAAGGGGGTGGGGGTCCAAAAAACCCCCCACATGATAAGGACAACAGGCCAGGTAAATTCAGTGCCCCATTGCTAATAATTTTCCTGTGGTGAAAAGGAAATTTACTGCAGTGAACATGGTCCGTAGTTACTGTCACGCAGTCATCGGGAATTACCTGGAAGCGCGGATTTGTGTCACCTGCCTCCCATGCCGGACCCCGTCGATACTCCAGGCTCGCCCGGTAAAGGGACCGGCTGGGCGGGGCCATCGCCACCCGGCCGCTTGTTTGCGCCCTCTCTTACAAAAGGACTTATTTTGCAGCGGTAGAGATACATGCACCTCTTCAGTGCTCTCTTCCGGTCTCCATCGCTGTGTGTCCCTATCCTGCTGCTGGTGGCCGTCTCGCTGTCGGGCGTCCTTGGCCGCTCTTCATTAAGCCTGCTTTCTCATTCTTCCCACCAGTTTCAAACCCATTTTGTGGGCTCACCCAAATCCAGAACTTTCTAGCAAGTGTTTTGAAGCTCATTTTGGTTCAGAACTTCACGAAAGGCACAAAAACTTCCGATCCTCACTCTGGCATTTCCACATCCTGGGCGTTTTGTTTTTTTTTTCCCTCTCAGAAGCCTCGATTGGAATGCGTTGCTTGTAGTATTGGGTAAAGAGTGACAAGAAGTTTTCGGAGGGGGTATGAAGAAGAGGTTAGGGTGCAGTGTTAGGTGACGGTTGGGAAGAAAGGGGAGTCCTGAGGAGGAGGAGGAAGACTCGGCGGTTTCCTGGAGGAGTTGTGCGTTGTTCCTGTGCGCGATCGAGTGAGAGAGAGGATAGTAGTTTGCAGGAGGAGTGTGGAGGGAAATATCTTCTTGAAGGCAAAGTTCAAATCTGTTTGTTGACATGCCAGGTCTTCTTATGATGAGGCCTCTGGCCTCTGCCTCCAAGGCAGCCAGGAGCACCAGTTCCAGATCGTCGGCGGCGATGGCCAAAGCGGAGAGGACTTGGGAGGAAAGAGTTCCGACAACTCCTGTTTCACGCCTTCGGGTGCCTTTGAAGAATATGACTGCTGTGTTCCGGCCCTCACCGCTGCAGGCATGTCCCCCAGCAGCGGCGGCAGCCAGGCCAACAACGGATGTAGCGGAATTGGGGCCTGAGAAGGAGGACGCCAACAATTTGTACAATGACGGTAGATTGCAACAATCGGAAAGAGTGGACAGCCGCTACAGCAGCAGCGGGAGCGAGCACGAGCCGAGCTCCGTCTGCCTCGCTGCTATGGTTCATGAGTTTATGGAGCACGAAGGAGAGAACGGCAAATGCGGACGTTCACGCTGCAACTGCGAGGCCGGAACTTGCAGCGGCGCTGGAAACCATAGCAGTGATAGTGAAGACAGCAAGTCCAGCCTCGGTGGAGAGCTTTCTGAAATCCTGCAGGTAAATTAGAAGCTCTTTCTTCCCTGCGCCCGCCCTTGTTGCGACAGATTTCGTACACAGATCGTGTCTTCTTCTGTTTTTCTTTTTTTTGTTGCACCCACTCATCTTCTCCAGCTTTCTGAGGTGTATCTTTCGGGTCGTATCTTTCCAGGGATTGTCGGCGTCTATCAACGTCACTGAGAGGATCTTGCTCTCGGAAGTCACCAAAGCGTTGAATGCAGCCAAGGAGAAGAACCGAGTAAAAGAAGATGAAGCTGCGTCGGACTCCTCTACGCGGCGGGCGGTAATGAACCATCTTCGCGCCGCTGGATACAATGCCGCCATTTGCAAATCGCGATGGGATCACGCGGGAGGCTTTCCTGGAGGAGACTACGAATACATCGACGTTGTGTTCGAGACCAAGACGGGCAAGAAGAGCGAGAGGATATTGATCGACACAGACTTCAGAACCCAGTTCGAAATTGCACGTCCGACGAAACAGTACAACGCCGTTGTGCAAAGCTTGCCTGCTATCTTTGTCGGAAGAGAAGATCGTCTCCAACAGATCGTTAATTTGATGTCGGATGCCGTGAAAGCTTCGCTGAAGAAACGAGGTATGCCGTTGCCGCCATGGCGTAAACCGGAATACATGCGCGCAAAATGGTTCTCTTCCTACAAGAGAACAACAAACATCCAGTCCGTCCACAGCAGCAACTGCCTCAGCGGCAGAGGCAACAACGAGCCACTCACCAGGGACATCTCTCGTATCGCTGTACGCGGCAGCGGCTGGGACTCCAAATACACAGATGAGATGGAGATCGAGTATCAAAAGGCGGAAGTGAGACAAGTCATGAAGGAGATGCGCAAGGAAGTTCGCGATGCTGCTTTCCCGATGAGCCCGGAGACCGTTGTCCAAGGCGGCTCCAACAGGCCTCACAGCGAGCGCAGCAGCGATAGCGGTGTGTCCTCCTCTGTCGACATCATAGTCGTCGAAAACATGGACTGGGAGCTTCCTGCTGTGAAGCCAAGGACGATGTCTCGAAGACCAGCAGCACTTACAGGCCTTGCAGCAATTTTGAAGGAAGCTGGTCTCACTGTGACAAACACAGAGCCAAAAACAGAGCAGATCATGCACAGAAGAAGCCTGGCTATGGCAATCTGAAAGACAAAATTAAATGCCATTTTGTCACTGTATCATAGATTCTGTGTCATATATTTCTCAGGAGTCAAATCACAATTGTACATACCTGCAAGCTCTCATCTGTAGACCAATTTTTTCTTCGCAATCCCCAAGAGGAAGAAGAGGCAAAGGACTGAACACAAGAGCATAAAAAACAAGAGCCAGAGGCAAAGGACTGAGAACAAGAGCAAATAATGGAGGAGACAGTGAGCAATGATTCTTTCAAGTTCGTGGGCTGCAATCTTCAACAGCATCATCACTTTTGTCTCAGTTTGTTTTGAAGCTCCCTCCCTCAGTCCCTTCCTCCCTGCCTCTGTCATCAAGGGGTTTCTTACTGTTGGTGCTAGGGTTTTGACATGTATGATCTGGGTAGGTTAGTGAGCAGTGAAAAGATGGTTTTTGTGTTGCAATTTTGGGGGAGAGATGTGATAGAGGATTTGGACGCTTGATAAGCTTTTTTCAGCGGCGGCAGCAGTGGTTTTTCCTTCCTTCCTTCCCACTCGCGGTACTGTTTTTACAATACTGAGCTGTTGCAAAAGACAGACAAGCTTAAGAGTTGAGTTTGCAAAAAGCTCCCTATCTGCAAGAATTGTAATGGGAGCTCTTTTGATCATAAATGAAAGGCAAAACAGATTTTTTCTACATGTGCCCACAGCAACAAGACACATTTGTTGGATCCATTGCTTTTAATTTTTTTCTGTTGCATTCTGGTTTTTGCTCAGAATTCTTCTAATATGTGTGCACTACCATGGATTCTCATCTCTGCTCATTTTTCTTGCACTCCCATGGATTCACATGTCTGCTCAAAACCTGTATTTGCACCTGCACCCTAACATGTTTCTGCTTAGAGTCTTTTGGTGCTTTCATTGGAAAACCCCTGAAATTGTCACACAATTCTGAAGCATCTGTGAAACCTTCTGTTAAATCTTGTGTTTCAACACCTGTTTCATTTACTTGGCTTCCTTCTTAGATCAGTACAGATGTGGTGGTGGTGGCAATCTATTATATTTTTCTATTTTGATTACTCCATCCTACTGCGGTGCAGTGGTTGCAGGTTGGCTGGTAGACACAAGAACTTCAAACTATGACACTATGCAGTGATGATACCTCCAATTTCTGCTGCTTCTCTCATCATGTACATCAGTTTCAAATTTCTGGAGTCAAGTGTTGACCATTCTCCAAGCCACAAACCCTGGTATTCATCATTTTGTCATCACTCATAATGCCAATCTTTTGCACAATCTGTTCCTTCAAAATTCAGTTAAATTTGCTGTGATGAATAAACTTCAGCTTGTAAGAATTCTGCATACAGTCAGAGTATCATTCTCAATGGTGAAAACAGGACTTCCTGCAAGAATTAACTTTGAGCTTGTAAGTCCTGTGAACCATTTTGGAGCACAGTTTTAAAAACCCATGAAGAAAACAAAAATGCTCTCACATTTTTCTGTGAGGATTAAGTCACTTTAGTAGTCCTCTGCAAACATTCAGAGGATTGTATTGAATAGCACAAACTAGAGTCTTGCAAGGGTGAAGCTTTTCTGTATACATTCAAACGTTTTTTTTTCAAAAATCTTGCAAGGAGGACGTGAATTATGTGGACAGTCAGATCAGTTTTAGTATTCTTGAGGAGTATTTTACAAATGGTTCATGAGCGTCTATACTAATAATAAGTGCCTGCATTCTGCAAAAGGTGCTGCAGCTGACCATGCATTTAGCATATACTTGTTCTTGAAAGGTCGTCTGAAATATCTCATAATTCTTCTTCAAAACTCTCAAAGCAAACCCATCTTTGCAAGAGGTATGTAATAATACCAAATGGCATAGCATCAAATCCACATACACATGTACCATTCTTTTTATCATCCCAAACGGCCGCCACATCGGGCCTTTCACTATGGTAATGGCTCACAGCCTTCAAATAACTACCTCATGATATTTGTTATTGAATGTGTCATGCAGCTTTGCAATAACAAACTTTCAGCTCCATCTTTATATCTCTCTCTCTTTCTCTTATCAAGTTGCTTACTCCACATCCCTATGATGAAGATGGACTTTTCAACATATAACCCAATGAGTCAATATTTTCTAGGTGCATTGTGACCACTAGTCAAGTGGCAGTGGAATTTACAGTGGCAATGTGAAAGGAGATGCAGACATTGTGTCAGTGTAAATGTGAATTGGTTTTAGGGTGTAGAGTGTCGTTCACTTTCTACTATGAGATGGCAAGATACGGTCTGTTGTTGTCTACTTTCCCAAATTGTCCATTATTGAAAGGAAATTATTAGGCCAAGTTGAAGGAGAGGAAATGTATTTTGTTGTTTGTGTAATGCAAATCTTATCATTAATCTTGGGTGAGTTGCCGATGGTGGAGGATGGAGCCACATTTATTAGGTAGTTGATGAAGCTTGACAAGAAGGAGATGCCTAGGAACTATGTGATGGAGGATATGAAGATGGCAAAAGGATGGCTCAAGCCAGGAAATGATGAACTAGGTGATAAGCTAAGTTTTCATATTATATGCACGTGGGATTTTGGTTAGGAGATGCTTGACTTAGTGTTCTTACTTTCTTTTTGTTGTTATTTATTTCTCCTCCATTACACTAATAACCCATTACCTGGAATAGGCCATCTACTTTGTATTTCTATCTAAGGAGTTGATGTCAAAATATGAAGACAAAATAAAAAGGTCAAAGTTGTAGATGGGTGAGCATTTAAATGTTTCACCTTTTATGGGTATCCTTTGACTGGAGCAGATCTTTAAAGAAGGTTAGAATCCAATATGAGCTTTCAGAGATCAAATTAGCAAAGTCGAGTTCTATGAGAATGTATATGCCCATACCTTGAGTGGTTTTGCGTAACCTCACTTTGATTGTTCTAACTAAAAATCAAATTCTAGTGAAACAAAAAGGTGAAAGGGGGCTAAACATTGTGGGAAACTAGATTGTAAAGCTCTAGTTGATGCATTACATAATAGAGGTTAGGATTAGCAACTCGATGACCTATTGAACATTGAGACTAATGTTCTTTGGCTAGACTTCAAAAAAAGTAAAGTACCAATTTGGCTCACATTGGGACAATAGATACCAATTTTCAACAATAGCATCAAGATTTGAACTTATATAATAAAGTGTTGTAGTTTGGAGGCTTTTAAATGTTGAAGTTGTGTTTCTTTGGGATTTGATACAAATTATTCAAAACATGTATTGCTTGAGCTTGAATTTTAAGACTCAGCTCATAGGTTTTTCATCAAAATGCAAGAGACAATGAGGTTGTTTATAAAAGTTTTAAGTTCATTTCTTTTTGTTGCAATATAATATCAAGTGTAAACCAATGTTGCATAGTTCTTCCTTACCTTTGGTCCTAGTTTTGACATTGTAAAATTTATTTGAAGGTTTTTTAGAGTTGGGGGATTTGAACTTGATTCTTTAAATTTTTAAACCTTTTGGTTTTGGTTCTAACATATTTTTTCAAATTCAAGAACCTTTGGGCCTAGTTCAAAAACCAAGTTTGGTTCCATGAAAACATTACACATTCCCCAATTCTAAAGATTATATGCATGTAGAATTTTACAACAAATTAAAACGTGGTTTATGTAGATAGAGAGTTCAACAATTATTCAATATCAATACTTAAGTATAAAGTTCAACTTACTTATTAATCTTTTTTAAAATTTAACTTTCCTATTTAAAGATCAAAACCTTGTTTTGAATAATGTTTTTTCATAGCTGCAATTTTGATTTTGAATATAATAAAAGAATAGTTACATAGTCCAATTCTTTTGCCATTTCCAATTAAAAGGTGATAATTAAACTCCAAATCACAAAAACTTAACCTTGAACCCCAATTTTTACCTTTCAAATTAGATAGCTTCACAACACTAATATATATAAACCAATGTTTGGCAAGTATTTGATTTTGTTAATAATTTTCAAATCTAATTTTTTTTAATATTTCAAAACTAAAAAATCACAAAGGTCTAATCATGCAAATAGGAGCCAAACCTGCCTACTTTTTATAGTGTTTAGAAAGCAATCAATTTTTTATATTGTTGATGTGGCACATCAAGATTTGTTAAGGGGAATGGATGAAGGCAAAATTGATTTTGAACCTTTACAGTTAATATTTTGAAATGGTCATATGTTACCACATACACATTTTAGGTCAACCAAAGAAACTTGAGGTTTTTGGACCCAAGTGTAGCTTCAAGCTTACAAACACACTTCTTCATGCTAAAGCAAAATAAGATCTAAAGAAGCTACATTGAAAGATCTATGGTGTACCTACACCAATCGACATTGATTTCATGTTATGGTTAGTGAAAGGGTACATTGTGTAAAAGAAAGGATTGGGTGAAAGTAGTAGCATCAACTATTAAAGAAAAGGCTCAAAAAAAAAAAGTGGGGAAACTTAAGAATGGAACTTTGTTGGAGCCTTCGAATTTGAGTGTGGGAAGAGAACCTTCTACATGTTTTGACAATAAGCCTACATTTGACATCAAACCCACATTAGATGTCAAAGGCAACTTGAAACAACATGGTATTTGTCCATATGAAATTTTGCCATTAAACATGAAAAGGGTTGTAAACCTACAAGCTATTTTATGTGACTTGGAGAAGTGGGCATTTGCAACGTTAAGTGAAGTCAAAAATGAAAAGAAAAGATTATAAAAAAAGTTGATAAGGTTCAAGTTCAACATGCATGATTGACAAACTATTACAATGGAAGCGCATGACACTACACATGAACAGTGGAACAAGAACTAAAGTAGATTGCACAACATATATGTAAATTTGAAGAAAAAACACTACTACAAAATGTGGGTGCAATTCACTAAACCAATGAATTCACTACTTTCCAACTAGTCCTCATTTACTAAGACTAGTGTATTCATTCAAAATTTAGTGAAATCACTTGATGTACATGAACACCTTTTGTTGTAGTGAAATAAGTTTAAGGTTGATTTTGATTTTTTTTTACTAGTTGCAAATTTTCCAAGTTGAAACTTGTTTACAAGTTTGATTCATTAGCAAGCAAGGTAATTGTTTTGATGATGTTCTTTGGAAAATGATTTGCTTAAAGCTTGAACTTTAGGGTTATTGCTTCTTTATGAATGTAAATATAGATGCAAAAATCTCAATAGAGAATGTTTCTACTACAAAAGCACATATGAAAACAGATGATTGCTTGAAAGATTTGATATGATGATGTGATGGATTTTGTTAAAAGCATTGTGATTTGGAAAATGATTTGGGTTATTCAAAAAAAGGTTTCAATGATAAGATTAAACATGCAATGTGAGATGAAGAAGTATTTCAGGATTGTCAGGTTGAACACCGAAACCTTGATCATGTTCTTCATGACATTGTAAAATAATTATTTATGTTTGAAAAGGAGAAGTAAGGTTGTTCAAATTCAATTAAGGCAAATGGAATGTGGAGAAGGTGTTTCATTTTAGCCTAAGTTTATATTACATTCAGCAACAATAGTAGAATCTAAAAATTAGGGTTTCATTGTTTTAAATCCTTATGAATTTTGTAATATAGGTTATAATATTTGTTATGATGTTGCTATTATTTCTTATAAGCACACCTATCATCCTTTCTATGTGGCTAACATTTGAAAAGACAACAATAAATGTTTGATTTGTGGTGAACATTTTCATCCTAATTGGTGGACTAGCTAGGGATTTCATGTTCCAAATGAAAACATGAAGAATTTGACACATGAGTTGGGCTAAGGTGAAGTTTGGACATCAATGATGGAATGTTTGTTGTACACCTTCAACACTAATTATGCCAAATGAATTCCCTTGCACTTCTTCATTTTTACATGTACTCAAAAATGAATCTAGAAATTTGACATCAAGTTTTTATTTCCTTTGGTTTTCTAGAAACTAAAGTTTCAAGTTGATGTTGCAACTAATTAATGGTGCCAACATGTTTGTTTAGCAATTTGAAATGGAAATTGGTCAACTTGCATATTGGACGTGTGTCTAGTTAATTTCAAAAAAATCATTTCAATTGTTATTGATAATGCAATGGGTGTTTTGTGGTCATAAAAGTTGTTTAGAGGTTAATGATAAAGTTGATAAGAAAGTACTCATCAAGTGCTTAGAAGTTGCTTGGAGTATTGTAAGAGTACCCATTTAGCTTACAAGTTATTAGAAGTACTTGGAAAGCATCAATTGTGCTTACAAGGTATTAAGAGTGCTCAAAAAGCAACCCATTTGGCTTGTAGGTCAATATATGTACATGTAAAACATCCCTTGGGGTTGCAAGTTCTTAGGACTACTTGGAAAACACCTATTGTGTTTGCTAGTCACTATCATTATGTGGAGACCACCCATAGTGCCTATTGGTCAATGGGACTACTTGGAAAACACCCATTTGTGCTTATTGGTCATTGGCATTGCTTGGAAACCATCTAATGTGTTTGCTAGTTGCTAAGAATGCTTGAAAAACACCTGTTGTGTTTTAATGGGAGTGCATGGAAAGCACCCTTTATGCTTGGAAATGACTACAAGTGCTTGGAAACTAGACCCATTGTGCTTGCTAGTTACTAATAGTCCTTGGAAAACCTTCAAATTGTCTTGTAGGTTACCTAGAGTGTGTGGAAAACACCCATTGTGCTTCTAGGGTACCAAGAAAGCTCGAAAAACAACTGTATTGTTTATTAGTCATTATAATTGCTTAAAAACTACATGTTACAACATATTACTAATGAGGTTGATTCACCATTCAAACTACAAAATTCCAACCATCCAAGATCCCAAATGCCATAGTCTAGGCTACTATTAATTGGATGGTTAATGAGGTCTATGAATTTGTGACCCAAAAAAATTGCAACCCAAAAAAAGATGATGACCTTGCTTATAATTATGTTGCAAAGGAGCTTATGGAAGCTACAAGTAAGATGAATCTAACTTGAATTTATGCTTCCCATGGTTAGATATTCATACACATTATTCTATCAAACTCTAAATACTAGATTCTTGAATTAAATTCATGTATTGTGGTCATGTTTTAGTTCCAACTACACAACTTCCACATGATAATCTTAGATCTAATATAGTTCATGAGGATGCACTTGTTGGTGAACATGAAACAATTAAAACAACATTGCAACAAGACAATTTTCATGAAGGTTTGAAAACCAATGAAAAAAAAGATGGCAATGCTAATTATTTATGTACATAGGCTCCATCTACATAGGAAGAATGTCCTCCTACATCACAAGGAAGATATTCCTTCTTGGAACAAAAATGTCCACAATTGGATGAAAAATCTAGAAAAAAGAAAGGTTCCTTTACCCATTTATTCATTGTTACCAATTCTTTACAACCTTCAAGTAATGCATGGATCCATGAATGGGACATAAATCTAACATGATAGAATTAAATTGAATATCTAGATTTTGTAATTTTTTGATATAACATATGGCCATGTTTGTGACTAGTCTATTAAAACAAAATGTCCCTTATATTTGGTGTAGTTCCCAATGAAGATGAACATGAAGTTGCACAAGTTTTGAAGATGATCCAAGCAAGACCACAATTGGTCACAAGTCAAGCTAGCCATGGCATCCCAAACACAAAATGCCTTAAAAACATTAGGGTACAACTAAAAATGTAGTTTGAATAAAACAATGAATAATAAAGGAAAGGAGGAGGCATGACCAAAAAAATGCGGTAAATGAAATTGAAGCAAATCTACATGAAGGGGTATATGGTGAATTTATTTCAATTTTCAGTCTAAGGACATTTAATGGACATTCTAGACTTTTCTTTTCAACATTTTGCAGTTTGCATTCTAGACATCCTAGACTTTTTTTTGCATACATGTCTTGTTGGGTATTCTTTAATTCTAAAATGCATTTTTGAAATTCTTGATGCAACATTTTTTGTCATTCATAATATATAAATGTTGTTTTTTTGTGTCTAAGATTTATTGAAATATTAATGACTATCAATATGAGGCAATTGAATTGAATTTACATGTGATGGCCATTGGGTTAAATTTTATTTTTTGCCATTGATTTAAAGGGCATATAATAGTTAGGTTAAGGTCCAAACCATAATTTGATTGCATGTTGGTCATGTTGTTTTACTAGATTTGCACTTACACATTACTATTTTGTTAAATGTTATTTGTACAATTAAGATAAAGTTCAAGAATGACCATTAGTGGTAAAGTTTCTTAGACTATGGCATTAGCTCTAACTAATTCCTCTTATTATGTGTGCCCAACTGACTTTCAAAGATAAGTTATTTTTAAGAAGTTGATGTTGCAAAGCATTTGCCAGTTTTGAGGATTGGAGATTTATAGGAGTTTTATTAGATTTTTCATTTGTTTATTTTCTCTAAACATTTTGGTTGGAGTCCAAGAGGTGGGCACCAATGACAATATTTGGGATGTGGCATTAGGTGCTCCAAAGCTTGTTATTCCTAAGGTATATATGCCATTATCATTTAAAGTTGGTTCAAAAATATGTTGAAGGAAGTAAGCATTGCAAAGTAGTTAACTTTTGAAATAGAAGATTTGGACATGATAGAGGCACACAAATTGTAGATAAAACCCACCTCTAGAAGTAAGGTCTAAAAAAATGTTTTGCAAAAAATGTATTAATCACATTTGGAATGTTTTGGGCTTTTCACTTTGCAATGAAATTTATAGTGATTTACCTAAATAAATGCATAATTTGGAGCTCCAAACCAAATTCATTATGAAAGTTTCAATTGTACTTATGCATCCTTTTTCAATGAATCTAAATACATCTTTTTGTACATGTTTTTTTTGGATCATGACAAGGCATGTCAAAATTTGGGTTAATTTGGTGTAAGTGTCAAGACACATGAACTTTTTTAAACAATTAATCTATTATGTTTATGAATTGAGAGTGTCATTTCAACCAATGGATTTGAAGGTTTTAAAAAATCCAACAACATGATTCCCTCAAGCATACTTATAAGAACATTTCATCTTCAAACTTCTAATTGAAAATATTGACTTTTGATGTACTATTTGCAATGGACTTTTTTTTTTAAATACTTGATTTTTGCCAAATTATTCCAAATTGATATGATATTTCATAAGCATATATTTTTAGGCTTTTTCATACATTAAAATGTGTTGGTTAGTGGAAAATATTAATTTTTTATAGTACTAACTCCATGTGATGTGGTAAGTTATATTTTGGGACATTCGTTGATAAAAAAAGAGTACAATCAAAGTACAATGTGATTGTATCCAAATTCAAAATTTAAAATAAAATAGAAAGGTATGTTCATAACCATTATGATTTTATCATTTAATTTACATTATATTCTTATGCCATTGTGGCATTAAATATGTTGTTAGTGATAGTATGGAAAACTACCATTTGGGACAATACTTTGCCTCCCCTAATCATGTTTTCACCTCTTACCTTTAGTAATATGTTGAATTTTTTATGAAAGTTGTTCAGACATTGGTTGTAACATGTTGATAACAATAACTAACAACATCTCCACTTCCATATTTGGGCCATTTTGTACCTAAATCATCCCCTTTTCAACATCAACAATTACCCCAATTTTCATAAAAAATTAGATAGACCCAATAGTATGTTGTAATTATTAATGTCTACAACCAAAAACACCATATTACAATTGATGTTGCCCACCTTCACAAAAAGATCCACACTATGGTGATTATTCTAAATGCAATCTTGTAATTTTTTGTTCCATATACGAGATGCATGATTCCTAGTTCCTTTACAATACATGTCACCATGTTAGACATTGATGCACCTATGTCCACTAGTCCCTTAATCAAACCACTATAGTTTTGCTATTATGGATCTTATTAACACATACCCTTTCTTATAACATGTGGTATTATAATTGTAATTACTTGAATTGTATGTTGTGTTTCCTCTTCCTTACATTTATTGGTTGCTTCACCAATCCTTCAAGATATCCCAATTCTTCAAAAATAATCAAAAATATTTCTAGAGGAAAAAAAAAAAATCTTGCCTTTTGGAAAATAAATCAATATTTTGAATTTGGCTATATTAATATCATAATCCTTTTATGCCTTTGTTCTGTTTTCAATAGGTGCATCATCATTCTTATTCATTGTTGGAAAAGATAATGAATTTCTCCTTTTTGGCACCTTAGCACATGAGAAGATATTACTTTTCACTTTGCACAACTAATTTAATTCTACCAAGGTACCTTCCTTATCATGTTAACTAAGACTTCCAAGAAGTTTGATGTAACAATGAGGCCATTTCTATTCTTCTTCTAGCATCATTCTTTTGTGTGTCCCATACCAAAATAGTAGGTACATTTAAAACCATAGTTTTTTGTTTTATGCCCCCCTTCACATTTAAAACATTTTGGTTTTTGGTAAATTGAAAACACACATAAATGATGTGTCTAATTGCTTGATATTATTGACAAGAATTCAAGTTGTTGGAACTCAATGAAAGGTTCACCTCCCTAACAACAATTTGTTGGAAAAAAATCAAGGTTTTGCTCAAAACATGAAGTTGCCTATTTGTAAACATTTCTTTTCTAGCTATCTCTTTTTCCTTTTCATCCTTTAGTGGTTCAAAAGGAGTTCCACCAAATTTTCCCAATACCTTTCCCACCTCATTTGTAGTTATTAATAATTCATTCATGTCTTCATATGTCTTAACAACACAAAGTTTATGGATTTTTGGCCTCAACTTAGCCATAAACCTCCTTTTCCTTTTAGCATTTATAATTATGCCTCTCAAAAAAAGACATTCCAATTAATGTCATAGTAGGTCTAAACTTGCTACTTGGGCTCTTGTTTTATGACATCCATCTTTGCTCAAAGTTTTTCTTCATCATACATTCCATACTTCACCAACATCAATGTCCTCAAAGATGTCTAATCATGAGGCATAGGGTCAAGTCTTTTGTATCAATCCTTGGCTTCCCCACATGTGCATATTCAATCATGTTATTTTGAAAAGCTTTTCCTCATCGTATTTTTTCATTTTAGCTACCATTTGCAACCTTTATGCCCAATCAAAAATGTCTTCCAAATCTTTCCCCCTAAACAATTCATCCATGCATTTTTTGGGCCAGTCATTTTGTTTTGCATATAATTAATTTAAAAAAAATTCATAATCAATTTTTTTTAATCCTATGAAAGCTACCATCTTAAATCTTATGCTTTAAGTGCTTCTTTTCCTATTGATTTGCACAAGCCCTAAAACTATAACCTCACCAAACAACATATTTTCATTCAAAGATTACTCCAACATCAATCAATTCTTAGGAATCTAGGGCTTTGAGGGAGAAAATTGTTACATCTTGGATTTCAAACTACCATGTTGGCTCACCATCAAATCAAGGCACTTTCCTTTTACAAGTAAGCTTTGATTCAAAATTTAGAATGTTCAACTTTCAGAATTTTGTTTCTAAGTTGAAACAAATATTCCAAACTAGGTGAAAACAATTGCACATAATATTCTTTTAAAACAATGGTAGTTGAAATCTAAATTTCTCAAACTCATGGAATGATGAATCATTGTTCCTTAATTTGTTTCAAACACAGAATGCAATGAAATGGTGTCTTTTGTAAAATTATACAAAGGTGATCCATCATAGCTTTACATCTCTAAGCTTCACCCATATTTTGACACATGTGAAAAATCCAATGTAAATGATATTAATGTTTAATTCTCTAATTTGTGCATGTGCAATATTAATACCAATAATCCTTAGAAATGCAAAACCTAAAATGTCAAAAATGATAAAACCTAATCTTGGGTCATTACCTTTCAAAAGGTAATCAAATAATGGTTTTGACTTGCTTTTCATATGTTGTTTGCAAATTTCTTTCCTTGCTTGCAAGTTTGTCCCCTTTGCTTAACTTGACATTGTGCAAGACTTCAACTTCCATCTTTGTGTGCATATGTCTTCTTTTGCAGAAACATCCCAAATTGATATATTGTTTTGATACCAAAAAAAATATTATACATAACCAAGAAAGACCATGACATTCTTGATTTACATACAAACTAAAAAAAATTATAAGTATTAAAAAATAGATAGAGATAAGTAATGAATATGATGACAAAATCCATTTTTATTTTCTAATTATGTAACATCTAAATTAAGGGTAATGCATGGTTGAATGATTCACTTTTGGTGTCACAATGGTCATTTTTGCAAGTTTAAATGTGTTTAGATGTTGGTGGTGAATAACATAATTTGAATTTGTCAATTAATAATTAGTAGTACATCAACATGATGATTATGCACACATTTGTAAAAATATTTTTTGAAAATAATGCATTCATTATTAGTAGTGGACTTTCAAAGTTTTAATATATGCATTGGTTGGTTAATTGGATTGTTAATAAATTGAATAAATCAAATGAAATTCCATCCCAAATTGTTTATAGTGACTAAATATGCCTTGAAAAATGAAATAATAAAATCAAATATGATTTTTATTTTTTAAAAAAACTTTACAACAAATGGTAGTTATGGATTTTTGAAAGGCCAAATTGAACTTTACTTTGAAAAGTCCTTTTGAAATGGACTTTTTTTTGTTTCTCAAAAAAATTGTGCATAATGGACATTTTTTAAAACATTTATTTTGGTCTTCATTCATATGGACTTTATGGGTTTTCCTTTTAAGATTTTGAAGTGGATATTCACCATAATAGATGATGTTAATGACTTTTAATGTAGGTTTTGACTTAAGTTTGATAGGTTTTATAGGTGGGTGAACATTTGGTATTCTAAGATTTCAGTATCAAAATCTTAAAAATTAATAACCATATCCATTTGATCAATTTTTAAAAACTTGTTATGGACTTGTATGGAATATTTGTTTGCCAAAAATGAGCCACTCAACCATGCATTCACTTTTAATCAAAAGGTGGGTGGTGATAGATCAAATCTTTCCTTGGATTTTTTTTTAACATCTTGAAATCATTAGGCTTGGTAGGCACAACATCTCATACACCCAATTTTTAAAATAATCCTTCCCCACACAAAAATAAGAAATTAAACATAATTTTCAGAAAAAAAATCATATTCCCTTTCTTTAGAACATTCACAAAATGTGAGATTCCCCCAAAATGTTTTTGATTTCAATTTCCAAACAAATATTCTTAAATTGCACCAAAACATTGATCACCGCATTTTGTATTTTGAAAAATGGCGAAACACACTCTTACACATCTTCAACACCCCAACCCATAAACAAGCCAATTATTGAACCTTGTCAAATCTTTAAGAGATACAACTTACCAATGTCCTATTCCCTTCTTCATTCCTTAGTGCCTTTCATCATTTCCTTATTACCACACCCATGATTTTATTAAAGCAATTTGTCCAAAGATTCTTAAGCTTTAGAGATGCAACAAGAGTCTTTCAAAGAACCTAATTACTTCTTAATGAAAACACCATGTAGTTCAAGACACCTCTACTTGTAGCAGAACCAAACAAAGAATAAAACAAATAGAACACTTTACTTCTCTTTCTTAGCGAACTCCCTTGCCTCCAAAACCACCTCCTTAAATCTTCTCTCTTATCATCTCCCAATTCACCAATCATCTGCTTGTGAAGAGGAAGCAATCACAACCAAACACAAACCACACAACACAAAAAAACTAACAACAAACCATGCGCTCACATGCCCTTCCTTCATTCATAAATTGAATGTTGATAGCATGCAAAACATAAATCAAAACAAATAAACAAAAACTTCTTTTCTTAAAAACAAAATGCACCTCTTTTGATAATCGTGTTCATACTGACCTGAATCAGTAACAGCGTCTCACAAATTGGGGCACTTTCTGTTTCTGCTTTCAACTTTCCTTTTAGGTCACATACCAATCCTACTTTTGGTTGTAGGGTAAAGTTATGGCCCATAATCTGTTGCAGGTTTGATTAATTTATATTATGTCGAGTCTAGGATGCCATTATTTCAACAGTGTAAGCAAGTGGCTTTAGTCGGCATGTTGTCACCTATGGGGGCGAGGCGGGCGAAACGAATGAGCGAAGGCAAATTGAGCCATATTATGCTTTGCTGCAATAGATCAACATCGGTATATGAGAATGTGATGGCTGTGAATAGAGTCTAGACCTGAGAGACTATGAATTACCTTGAGCCTGGCTGGAGGCTTCAGCAAGTCAAGATGCAAGAGCATTCACAGTAGGAACTCCAGACCAGTGTTTTTTGTAATGAAAATTTTCATGTAGCATAAGTGGTGATCGTCCATAGGATGATGTAGAAAAAATGGCCATCACCCTTAGGACTATTTAGCCAAATCTGGCTATAAACCAGAAATGAAGTACAAATCTTTTAATCTTCAATATTTATGGCTACACACCAAAAACCAACTATTGGACCCTGGAGATTTTTACTATTTTTTCCTCACTTCTGGCAATGCAAACCCTCCAAAATTGCTTTATTTATAATTTCTCTTTTTGGCGACATTTCACCAGTAAAGAAAAAGGCTGCTCTAGACTAGGTAGCTAGCATTTCACAGCCTGTAGTCAAGGCGGAAGGTGGCTAAAAGGTAAAGGGAAGTTGATGGCATTTTGCACCCTGTTGTGGGGGCATAGTCAAGGTTGCTAGCTGATACTTACCTCTTTAACTATTTTTAACTATTAGAGTTGTCTGTAAACTACTCCGAACTGGGGGTACTGGGCCCCAGTTTTTACTCACTTCACCAGTACACTCAAATTGGGGATGAAACAGCCATTACAGGGTCGAACTGAAGAGAGTGTGACATTAAAGATAACATTATTGACTTACTTCTTGATATTGACTTCCTTCGTGATTCAAGGCTGCACTCGTATTGCAGATGAAACTAGGCTTACAGAGTCCAACTAGGGTCCAAAGACAAGGTGACTTTAAGGATAATTTTACTGACTTACATAATGAGAGAGATAAGAATATCAAAGGCTAAGGTGGGTATTTGCTGTTGGGTATAAGTGTGAATTGGAGAAAGGCAAGGGGAAAGGGGAGAATCTATTACTGGAAAGGAGGAACCACCTTTTGACTAATATGCACAAAAGTGCACTATCTCCGACACTGGAGAATGGGAGCTTCTCCTGTCTAAAATGTCAACAATCTCAACTGTTGGGCTTAGTCATCTTTCAGCTCTTGGCTTCCAAGCATCAAGTTCCTGATTGAAGCAAATTCTGCAAGTGAATTTTTTTGCAATCAGACTAAATCAGAGTCTCTAAGAATTGTTTTTGGTTGATGTGTGTTTCCTGAGCCCATGGAATGTGCAAAGTTTATATGTGGTGATCTGTGAGCAGAAGAAGAAGAGGTGCCTCTCTATTTTATACATTTTATACTATGGATCCTCTCTGATCTTCCACATGGTGGTGCACAAGAGTCTCTTATTGTCTGTCAAATTGGTGGTTTGAATTCCTCCTTCAAAGTAGTTGTAGTATTGACCTCTGAGATTTACACAAGGTGGATTCTGATCTAATATTATGTGTGATTTGGTTGCACACTTGTTCCTGACTAGGGTTCTCTAATTTTGATTCAATTGCTGCAGAAGTGTAAAGCATATGGATGGCTTGATTAAGCTTCAGTAGCAAATGGTACAAGCTTTTAAGCCCAACAAAGCAGGATTTCTACAACGGGAAAGTGGAGCTGTAGATTTCGGTCAGAGCAGCTATAGAGATGGAATCTGAGAGTGTGGGCAAGTTTTACATTTCTGCTACACTAGTCCAAAGGACCAACTCCAAGAAGAGAGGATTAAATGCAACAGCACATCATGAACTCATAGCTGTGAGGCAAGCACTCTACCAAAACCTGAACAAGACACAAGAGATGAGATTGCTGCTGGACAAGTCAGATGTTCAATGTCAGACAATTGGCAAGTGGTTGCCACGCCTGGAGAAAGAAATGGCACCCCTGTTGGTGAAAGTAGAATCAGCCCAGGGTGTGTCAGAGTGGATTGAGAAGATACTGGGACCAGCCAAGTTATTGATCCAGAAGTTTGATGAGACCCATTTGTTGGAAAAGACACTGACAGGAGAACCAAGGGAGGATCTTGAGGCGTATCTGTCTGCAGTTACAAAGCTGGCAGACTTGCTTGACTATCTCAATCAAAATTCTGGAGTTGTCATCAAATTGCTACAAGAAGCAATGCAGTTTTTGGTTCAAGCAAAAAGTGCTGATAAATACCGTGTTATGAAGATCAATGAGTCCTTGATGGCACTCAAAGCCCATCAAGCAGGTCAACAATCCTTTTTATACACTACTGCCTTCTCACTTGTCAAAGCTTGTCTACATGTTTGAGGGTGGTAATTGGCTTTAGGTGGCTTATGACACCATCTTGAAACACAATTAATCATGGGCTTGAAACTTTGCAGATGAAAAAGCAAGGTGGTGGCTGGATGGTGGGTTGGAAGGAGTAGCTCATGAGAAGCTGGTGAAGGAGTTCAAACGTCTCATGGTTGATCATACTATACCTCTGATACTCCCAGAACGCATTGACGAAACTGCAACAGCTCCAGGACCTGGTAGAACATCACCAGGTGCCATGACAACTGCAGGTGATGATGAGCAGGTGGATGATGATGCAACTCTGCTGCCAGTTTGGGTCCTGGAGAGGTTGCATGCCATCATGGAGACACTGGAATACGCAAGTGACCTGCAAGGCCTCATGAGTGCATTTGTCGAAATCCGCAGCACAGAAACTTTTGTTAGTTTGCAGGCAAGATTATCTTTTTCACATTCTTTGCATATTCTTGTACAGCAAGGAGAAGTCAAAGTCTAATCTTTGGGAAGAACCAATCTCACTCTAACACCTTCCAAACAAACCTTCAGGATAGTACTCTCTCAAATAGTCACAGTTGGATGTTCCTGTTCTGTAGCAGCTACATAAGACTTGAGAGAGAGAGAAAGGCCAATGGGGTCACAGAGGAGTACAGATTTCTATCCCTGAGAGATATAGTACAATGTGGGGAAAACTAGTGTTGCTGAGACAACTTCAATCTTTGGGACTTTTGCAGGCCTTAAGACAACTTCAATCCTTGGGACTTTCGCAGCCCTTAAAGCTTGACTACTTTGAAAACTGGAGTCCTGAAGCAATTGAAAGAATAGACTGGGATGAGCTTCAGACCATGATAACACTGTGGTGTCAACACATTGAGGTTGCTGTGAAGGTGTTGTACACAAGTGAAAGAAAACTTGTGAGGCAAGTGCTGGGGCATCTCAGTGACCAGGACACATGGGAAATTTGTTTTCTCAAAGTTGCAAGCACTGGAATGATTCAATTCTTGCAATTTGGGGAGGGAGTTGCATGCAGTCAGAGAGCTCCAGAGAAGTTATGCAAGCTGCTAGACATGTTTGAGGCCTTGGAAAAATGTGTAACAACCATTGATACTGTGTTTGAATATAAAGGACCTGGTCTTGAGCTGCGAACCCGAATTGAAGAACTGCAAAACTTAGTAAGTAAACAGCAACAATATCTCTCAGTTTTGAACTCTGGAAATGCCACTCTGAGATTTCTGTGGTGGTACAAACCTGCAAGGGCCTTTGCAGGTTTAAGATCTTAAAGTTTTATGGTTCTTTGAAGGTGGTTTCTGGAGCTTGCGACACATTTTGGGAATTCAAGGAGTTGGTGGCTGAACCGAACAAAGGTGCATTGATACAAGATGGGAGTGTCATACAGCTCAACCGCTATGTGGTGAACTATCTCAAATATTTAGTGACCTTCTACAGCCCAATACTGGACAAACTGTTGAAGATTGATAAAAACTGGCAGTTTGAGGGGGAAGAAGAACAAGGAGGCCTACCCCATGGTGTTCTTCTCTTCATGCAAGCAGTGGAACTACAAGTGGAGCAATGCTCTGAAGAGTTTTCAGACCCTGCTCTCAGACATCTCTTCATCATGAATAACCTTTGCTACATGTGCAATCGTGTTGGAAAGTGTCAGCACCTTGGCCCGATGTTAGGGGAGACATGGCTCAATGAACAACAGCAAAAGGTAAATTCATGGGCTACGCAAGAGATTCATATTGTGACTCTTTTTTGTAAGGCAGTTTGTAAGCAATTGTAAGACTCAAGGGTGAAATGTTTGGCCTCCTTGATCATGTGTGAAATGGTTCTCAGGTACAGCACCATTCTTTGGCATATGAGGATGAGGTATGTGGCTATATGCTGCATCAGCTGAACCTTGAAGAAGGGAAGATGGCAATGGCTTCAGTTGGTAGTGGTCGAGGATCATCATCAAGTCGGGAGGTAATGCGAAAACGATTGCGAGGATTCACTACTGCATTAGAGGAAGTATGTACAAGGCAAGCACATTGGATTGTACCCGAGGATAACTTAAGAGAACAAACAACTCAAGCACTAGTGGATACTGTAGTTCCAGCTTATGAATCCTTTCTAGAAATCTATGGACACACAATTGATTCACCAGGAGCAGCTGGTCCTAAGGGTGTCAAGTATTTGCCAAATGAGGTAGAGAGGATGCTAAAATGCTTATTGATGGGCAGTCAAAACAAATTTGCTCCATCATAGTAACAATGGTAGTAGACATGGTGGCTCTGCTTATGCATTGCCCCCAACTCAAAAATAGTTCGTATTGTTCTGGCATGTATGTTCTGCTCTTCTTCCATTGTCATTTGTAATAGTAGCAGTAGCAGTATAATTGCCTCTGTACACTACTTTGGATGGATTATAGCCTCCAAATATTGTGAAACTGAGTTTGGACCTGTAAATGTGCACATGATACAATACAGTGATCTCCGAAAGGGCCTGTAAAAGAAAATGATTGCTATTGATTGGGTGGCCATAATGATTGGCCTGGGTGACCATGGCATTTAAATAGTCTCTTCATTTATATTGTCCAATTTTTCATGTTTATGGGTAGGAATGAGGAAATAATTGACATTCTGTGTTGGATGTGGTAAAGATTGGTGGAGGTCCAAATAGGGTTGTGGGTAGAGATGCTCTAAGTCTAAATCTCTTTCTTGCCGGACCATACCATAATTAGGTATGTCAGATTCACTTTCAATCTAGAGTACACTTGTGTAAGCTCTTTGTATATGCTCTATGATTATCCTAACATTACATTTCAATTTAAAAAGTTAAAAGGATTCTGTGGAGTGGATGGTTCTTGTTTTCAACTGCAGTTCAAACCCAAATGAGAACAATTGCCAACCAAAAAAAAAAGATCCACGAAACCTTAAACCTAACTCCCTTTAGCCTGGAGAGTTAGTGAGGCTCAGATGTTCGAAGCTTCTATTGTAGTTAGTTTTCATATTGTTGTCGCCAACATGTTTGGTGTTTATTTGCTGTGTGTTGGGTGTATAAGATTGACAATCCAAATCATTGTGTCACACGAGTGATTTGGAGGTTTTACTTCCAGGAAAATATACTAACATATGTATATAAGATGTCAATCATATATTTTGACATTGGTGTTTGAAACAAAGTGTTACATGGTAGAAAGAAATAGAATTTATTCACAAGTTTGAAGATGCAAAGGTGTTTTATATGTTTCTGATGAATCTTTACCCCAAGTCAAATTTAGTAGGCAAGCTCTTTGTGTCTTTTTCATGACCAAGACAATTTTATAAGATACACAATCAGAAATGCATAACTATGTATGTAGATGTAATACATGTAATTGTAACTTTCTGTCTCTTCTTTCCACTATGGCATTTATCAATCACCTCATAATAATGAGGTTTTTGAAATATCAAATCTTGGTCTCCAAAACCTTGGTATTGTAACTAAGCAAACTTTTACTAAAAGTTATGGATAGTAAGGTGAATTATAGATTGTCAATTTTCTACTACTATAATGACAAAATCTTGATTTACATACCTACCTCCAATCCTAAAGACTTTCATTTTGTCCCTCCCATACAATATAGTACCTAATTAGCATAATACATAATTACAGTAACATCTAACTAGCCATCCCCAACACGCTACAATCAATCCCTTACAAAGATTACAATCTGCCACCAATCAAGATCTTAATTTTCCATTAAAAGAATTTTAGCACAATAATTTTGTGCAAGTTTGTTGTCTGCAATTTTATCTTAAATTAATTTTTGAAAGTGACTTACAAACCATTTTCAACAACTTGCAAAACATATGAAAATCATTCTTCTTAAGAATATATATTGGAGATGCATAATCTGATCATCAGGCATTCCATGCTAATTTGTATATACAGAAATATTGCAACCCACATCAGGGTTTTTCTTGCAGTCTTCTCATGTTGCGCCCAAAGTGGCAATATGCCATAAGAGGATTTAGCTAAATGTGGCTCCAAGACAAATAGAAAAGCAGAAAATTTTAAGAATCCCACTTTATGCCCACTATCTACTAGAACTTACTATCCAAATATGGCTATTTTTTAAGAAGAAAGCTAAAAATCTGCTCAAATCTTTCAAAAATAGTGGTGATTTTGTAGGTCTGCAGCTAGAAATGTGACAAATTTTATGGATTTTTTTCCAAAAATCTTTTCAAGCCTGGTAGGCCCTAAATTTTTTAGCAAAATGGCAAAAATTCACCAAAAAATAAATCACTGACCCACATGAGTTGCAGGTGAGATAAGACAGGAACACAAATTTTTAGTAGAAACACTGCATTTGATGATCACCCCCATAGCACAATGATTCTTGCACCAGGAATGAAAAATCTTGAAACTTGACCATCTGCAATATCTATGAAATTGCAAAGAATAGTTCACAGTAATACACTCTGAATTGCAATTTTATTGTGGTAGTGACAGTCACAAGGTCATGACTGTTATTGTGACAGTCATGACCTTGTGACTGTCACTTGCAAAGCATCAGACCATCATCACCTTCATCATGGATGTCAGTGACTATAGCTGCCACTACTCCCCATTGACTTGAGACCTTAGAACCTAAAACCCCTACCACTGTCTTATATCATGAACTGCATTTGGGAGTCCAATTATCATAAACAGTTTAGAAGCATGGGATACTTAGCATCGTATACTAAACATCACCCTGAGGGCAGTTTGATGTCTGCCACTAGCCCCTACAACAAAGACAGTCACAACAGTGAACATGTGAGAGAAAATTGATGAATTCTACATGAGAGAATTTTTTCCAGAAGATTGATTCTCACATATCTGTCACTCCAGTCCTTTTCTCTAAAATTGCAGCCTGATGATGGGGATTCTAACATTGGGCTATGATCAAAGTAACCCAAAGTTCTTACTTTAAAATTGTTTCTCATAAACAACCCACACCCCAAACCTGAATGTGCCCATCAGTGTAACCACTGTATAGTGTGCTTCCATCTGCACTCCAGTTCAAGCTAATGCAATAGGTACCTGCAAACCACAAATGAAATATCATTTCAGGCCATGATGTTCTGCGAGATTTTGGTTTACCACCAGGAGAGTCCAAATTACAGTATGCTTCATATTTCATTGTTGTAATATAACAGAGTGGCAAGGAAAAGAACTCTCATGGAATCTAGAAATCTCCTGACTCATGATTTTGTAGCAAGGGAGAAAAATAGGTTAATAGGGTCATAAGCTGTAAACTGCCTCTCTTGTCATGGATGCCTAAAGCTTGAAACCCTAGGAATAAAAATGACAACACCAGACCAGACCAGACCAGACATCAATGGAACCGTACAGTGATCTAAGTGCAACATCTGATCACACGATTTGTGTACCACAAGAACAATTCCGATTTCACATCTGCTCACAAGACTTATACACCACGAAAACAATCTGATCACATGATTCGTGCACTATGAAAACAATGAATTCACATTTGATCACATGATTTGTGCACCCCAAAAACAATCTGAGTTCTCAAATTGAAACCAGGCACAGTCAGCTGGGACGTCAGTGCAAGATTATGCTGTGAAGCATGGTGTTAATGGAACTGACCTGAGCCTTCTTACTCACAAACTGGAATTCTGGGCTCAATTCATCCACGACACTCTTGCTCTCCAAATTCCAGATTTTGATGCACTGCTGGGTGGCCGCAACCAGCCAGTACCTGTTAGGGCTGAAGCACGAAGCATTAATATTGTCACCGGCGTCCAAAGAATACAAGCGCTTTCCTTCCGCCAAGTCCCACAGCATTGCCACGCCGTCCTTGCCTCCGCTGGCGCAGAGGGAGCCGTCTGGTGACACAGTGACTGTGTTCATGTAACCCGTGTGACCAATGAGGTTAGTACGCAGTCTGCAGTTGGTCAAGTTCCACACCTTCACCAGCTTATCCCAGCCGCCGGAAACGATGATAGGAGTCGCAGTTGCAGGAGAGAGCGCACGCAGCTCACCCAGCCGCTATGCGCACCCGCGTCCGGGATTGTATACTTACACTCTCCCAGGGTGTTCCATAGCTTGATGGTCTTATCCCGGGAGCCAGAAAAAATCTGCCGGTTGTCAACCGAGAATGCAACACTGAGAACGTCCTTAGTGTGTCCTACAAAACGCCTAGTAGTCGCACCCGTATTCAGATCTCAAAGTCTGAGGGTTCCATCCCAGGAACCAGAGAGCGCAAACTGACCGTCGGAGGAAATGACGATGTCCTGGACAAAATGCGCGTGGCTTGTCAGACGACGCCGCGCAAAGCCGTAGTTCCCCTCTTCCCTAGTCAGGTGCCACGTGATGATACTCTTGTCTCAGGAGGAGGAGAGGATGAGATCGGGGTTGCCAAGAGGGCAGGCGATGGCCATCACCCAGCCCGCATGCCCCTTAAGAGTCCCCCTCAGCACAAGCGTCTCTCCCATAACGCTGACGCACTACTTCCACACCGGCTCTTGTCTTTCCGGTTATCTTCTCCTTCTCTTTCCGGCGAGGCATGGGCCAATTCCAAAAGCTCTGTCTTGGTTCTCCTCCTACTCCTCTTCCGTGCCGCGGCAGCAACGCACGCGCGTCACAAGCAACAACCACAAGCAAAGAGGACTGGTTCCGAAGGGAGGGAAGGTCTCATTCCTCAAACCCTAAATCCCTCTCGAACAAGACTTCGAGCCCTAAAATTATTAGGTGATTTTGGAGTTGGTTTTACTTGGGTTGTTTGCTCCACCGAACTCTTATGTGTATCTTGGCCTTCTTTTCAAGCCAATGTAAAATGGGATCAAACTATCTTAAATTCATACAATCACTATGATAAGTCTTCAATCTATGTTTGTCACAGGATCACAATGACGACTAAGGGCGATGTTTTCTTTTTTGGGGCGAATTTTAGGGTCAAAAGAAAAACCGAGGGTGGGAAAGGTGCAAATAATTTTTTATGGAAAAAATGGGCCTGAGTCACCACATTGTGACAGAAAAAAAGTCTAAAGTCACCATATTTAGAGAATAGCTTCCAACAAGTCTCCAAAATATAGAAGAAATCCCAGAGTTTTCTACTTCCCCCTATTCACCTCAGCAAAATTTGACCTCAAAATCCTCTTGTGAATGACAGCGGACCCACCTAGACCACAAATTTGGCAAAAACAAATCACTAAGGGTGGATGATCTTAATCATGTATTTGCAATAATAAGTTGGATGTTGTGTTGTTTCCAACCAAAAAATATGTATTCAGTTCAACAAGTTCTCCTGCTGATCTATGCTGGCTTTGCAAGAATGAATCATACTTTTGGGCACAATCTTCAGCATCAATTTTAGCATGTGCAAATCTACTACTTTCATGTTGCTATTCAACCTACAAGGCATGGAAATACTGAAGGGGTTTCATTTATGTGATCTACCTCAATGAACAGGGACTGACCGAAGTGCAAGCAAATTTCAGTTTCACCAAATTGGAAATGTTTTGTAACATGGCGGCTTTAGCATGCATACGCTATTTCAATTAAATACTCAGCAAGTATTCCCTAGTGTGTCCTTTTCAACCAAATGAAAAGTCTGGATTGAGACGAATGGAAGGGAAAAGCCTTAGGTAAAGTGTTAGACAAAATTGGATTTCGAGGGGGAGAGTAACTGGCACGTGCTTTGGCTATTGTGTAAGTAGTCTAGGTATTCCAGGAAGTCAAGGAGCGCAGGGATGTGCTTGAAAAGAGTCTGGGCGCAAAAGTGAGCCCCCTGATCTCCACTCTCCACCCTTATGGATGTAACGCCATTTGTATGTCAATTAACTGTGTAGAGCACCCTGATCTCCACTCTCCACCCTTCTGGATGCAACGCCATTTGTGTGTCAATTAACTGTGTAGAGCACCCTACATATATTACAAAGTATGGCACTTTTTTCAACAGCCCAGAATATGAGGAATATGTATGTACTTGAAATAACCAGGGGAAAAGAGACCCTTGAGAGTACAAATATAAATTTTCAGTAAACAATAAACATATAGGTTTGTAAGTTTCATATTAGCAAATATACATGTTCACAGAGTTTTTCATTGCCCTTGGGTTACTGGTCCCCTGTAAACATTAGTCCAATCACCTCATTTTAGAATTGCAGGTAAGTTTAGGGTTTGTGAAGTTTGTGCATATGTAAACATGTGATCTTATGTATGTACAATATAAGCGTCTGGAGGCTATCTACCACATACTTGGTGACCTTGGTGGACACTCCCACTGCAGATTACATTTCTTTAGATGCACCAATTCTGTGAATAATAATTTGGCATGGAATGTTATGATTCTCCTCTGACTTTTAGTTTTGGCCTCTCTTCTTTCCCTCTTGATATTGGCATCAATTAGATGGACTGAAAGATCAATGTAATCCTCCACTGGATTTAACTTGCCCCTGCCTAAATGGCAGTGGTGAAGTCATCCTTTACATTTGGGTTCTGTAGGGTAGGTACTCTAGAGATGGGCCAAACTGCACAGTAGTACTCACCATGGGCGCCCCCTCACTCTATGCCTGCAAGAACAGTACTTGTGCTTAACACTCAAGGAATAAGTTATGCATGAGGATTGGAGGCCCGCTTTACCCTAGGAGTCAGGGCCGATGTTCAACCCAAACCAAGCATTCCTACTGGTGGAAAAGTGGAAATCAGCTCCAAGGGCTTTACACAAGGAGTCAAGGCTGAACTAGAAAAAATCTTTTCAATCTGCCCCAAGTTAATACTAAATGCTGAACTTTATTGGCTTGTATCCGCCCCAAGGCTGGAAAAGGATACCATCGAATTTGGGAGGCCAATTTGCAATCCTTGGGGGCAAATGTTGCAGCATTCGTTATCCTGACATCAATGTTCTAGCATTTATTAGTAACTTGGGGCCAAACAACAAGCCCAAAATGCTCAAAGTTGGCCCCAAGTTTTCTCTGCCTGGACTCCTAGTGTAAAGCGGGCCTGAGACTGGTCGAATCCTCTGCAGCAACTGAAACAGATTTCCTATGTCGTATTCTGATCAATTTCCCAGGTATAAAACTTGTCACGCCAATTACCGGGACCTGTTGCGTGATACTGCTCCAAAATTTCACAGCGGCCTCTTAATTTTCATGTGGACTCAGTTCCTTAAAGCAGTCCACCAGCATCAAATGGGCCTGTGAACTGTACTTGGGATGAAGTATAGACATCAAATAGCGTGAAAATGGGTTTGAAGTCTGGACTTGGGGCCAGTGCTGTCAGGTTTTATTTTCCCAGGCTATGTACATGCATAATTGCCAGATATGGATAGAACCATCTTCAAAAGTTGTTTGATTTTGGATACCTGACATTGTACATAACTGGCAAAGTGCATCTGAATTGTTAACTTAACATGTATACATTATTTTTCTTAGGCATCATTCATACTAAGGTTACAAAAGGCTATCATTAAAGTAGTCATTAGATTTTTCAGTAGTGTTAATAATCATCAAGCTAATGGGAGCATGAATGTATGTGCATTTGCACTTGAGGGCAAATGTTAAGTGTCACCACAAGTATCACTACTTTTAACACTGAGCCTAATACCATCCCCTTTAACTAGACCTAAAGGGTCTTTAGTCAATATTTTCATTTTCGGCTAAAGTTTATTTATTTTATTTCACAAATAAAGATTGTGGGGGACAAGATCTCACAATTTTCTCCATGTTACTTAAAAATAAATAATGATAATGAGGAATTTTTTGGATTTTTGTTGTTCCCAATGTGTTCTTCAACATGTTCCAAATAGCACCATACTTTATCCCAAATCTATTTTGGGGTTATCTAAAGTTTGATATGAAAAAAAACCCCAATCTCTAATGATTGCACAATTTCGTCTCCATTGCCTTTGTGTTCTTTTTCATCCTCATCATTCACCCTTTCGGCAACAATTTGGATGTGTGCAAGATTTGAAAGTGCAATGAAATGAATGCACCAATTTTTTGCATGGTGTTGCAAGTTGCAATTCTCATGGTCTTCATCAAAATAGAATGCACACAATCATGACAAGTCCATGATGGGGCAACTTTGTTGGATGAACCTTTTAAAACAAAAGGCCACACAATGGATTTTTGATTCTCCATTGAAGTTTCTACTACACAAGGATTATTATGGTCTACATCACCCACTTTGATGTGCCAAAAATTCCATTTCGAAGGAGAATTTGCAATAGTTGTTGGATAAAAATCAACAACATGACTAGTTTTGGTTGCTTGAAGAAAAGCCACCCCATCTTTTGCATTTTACATCAAATGTCCAGATGTGTTCAATTATTCCGCTTGCAATGCTACTTCACCACAACACCCCATAGCCCCATGTAAGCTCTAGGTACCAAGAGACAAATTTAAATGATCAAATAAATTTTAACTATTGTACACATCCATTAGATTGCACATAATGTTACATTGGAATGAAGCAAGAGGAAATAATGTTGCACAAAAAGTGTACTATGTTTTCCATCATTTGACATATAAAAAGGGATATTCCTTGAATTGGTGGTCTTGCCATTGTGCCACATAGTTGTCAATAATGAAATCTTTAAACACCTTTTTGAAGATCCTCAAAGATATCTTAAGGGCATTATGAATGGGGAAAACCTTGTTCCACTTTCTTACATTGATGTGTCCCCAAACTCCTTAAGGGACCCAAATGTGGGTCTCAAAATGAAACATCAAAAAAGAAGAGAATTGAGGCACACTTTTTAATTCGCAACACTTTGGGGGTAGGAAGGCATGCTAGAGCTCTGGGATGGGATTAAGACAAATTCACACGCATGAGTTCAAGATGAAATCAACTTGCACAACCAAAGAAAAAGGGTGATTAGTGCAAGTTGAATACAAGTGATGCAACGTATTTAGTAGGGACAACCTCAAGCACAAGCTTTACATGGCCCACAACCTTTGGGAGGAAGCACCACTCCCCTCCTTATAATATATTCTATGAGTCTCCATAGGGGCTACATCCAAATGGCACTTTTTCCCAAGACTCCGAAATGGGAGTCCCAAAATTGAAATTTTTTGTTGTTCCAAGACTTTGGATGTTCATTTTTTTTTCAAAAAACTTATTTGAAGCATGAAAAGGAAATATCTTATAGCCCTTAAAAAGATATTTCCAATGGTGCATTACATGCCCCAATTGGAAATCATTTGACCCTTACTCTAAAAGGATTTGTGGTCAATAGTCAAATTCCCAGTTTGACTCCCAACCTTTATTTGAATCATAATTCATGCATTTTAGGTTTAAATGAACAATGTGAGGGCACTTTAAGCCTTTAAACTTCAAGACTTTTCCAATGTTATCATGGGGGCCCAATTGGTGTTTGTCTACATTTTCAACTAAGGTTTTGAACATTTGGGACTCCCACACAATCCTCAAAGTGGGAGTGCACTTGAGAGTCATTGGGCTCCATCTTTTGCATTTTCCACCATTTGCAAGAATGTGTTGTTGAGAATTCAAGCTCAACTAGTTAGGTTTCATTAGTTACTGGAGTAGGTTGAATTACTTTTTTTACTTTTTTTAGTTTGGTTATTTGTGATTTGGTCTTGTAGTTAAATACCTTGGTGTTAATGGTTTGTTTCTCTTTTCTTCATTGCATAAGTTTGTGACAAGAACCTTGAAGAGTTCTTGATGTTATGTTTTGTGTTGTGAGCATCATGTTATAGTTTCCTTTCAATAAAGTTCTATGTTTACACTTGAGTAGATATCCTATTTGTTAACATGGTATCAGAGCTTAGGTTGTTTGATGAGAAGGTTGAAAGAGATCTAAAGCTAGAAAGTTTCTAAAACTAGAGCTTGAGAGTCTCTAGTAATATCATAGGAATTTTTCAAGTGCAAAAGAGAAACGAGGAAAGGAAAGAAGTGAAGAGAAAGAAAAGAAAAGAGGTGAGAGGAGATCCACATATCAAAGGTTGTGGAAGTCAGATCTTTAAATCTAGATCTAGATCTACTGTGAAAAGATCTTGGAGTGAAACTTGGAGAGATTGTACAAGACTATAAGACGCTTCTATTCTCAAATTTTCAGAAGAAAAGGATGTGTTTTGTGAGAGTTATGAGTTTTTGAAGATTATGTGTCAAATCTGGTTTTTTGGTCATATCTCCTTTTTTTGAGCTTTTTTGGATCTACAGCTTTGGGATCATATAGATCATAAAAGACTCAATACGTGAGAGAAATTTCAAGTCATTTGGATTTTTATTGAGAGAGATTCAAGCATCTAAAGTTTCAGCCTAAGTTTTGAAGTTAATTTCTTTTGAGAGTGATAACTCTTTGTGGTCATCACCAATAGAGTTGAAATTTTGAAGAAATATAGAAGACATATCTTATGTGTCTCTCAAAATCTCAAGGAGTTTGGAGTTGCTGAAAGCAAGTTGAAAGTCATTTTGTGTTCAGGTCCCAGTTTGAGGTGACTTCAGGGAAATAACAAGATCTCTCATTTTATGAAGTCAAATGAACTGGAATTTTGAGAGATAGTAATACACATAGCTTTACATGTTTCAGTAAAATTTCAAAAGGATTCAAGGTCATATGTGAGCGGTGTAGCTTCGCAAAGTTGTTATACCAAAAGTTTACATTGAGAAGACATCAAAACAAATTTTTGAAGTGGAGCAAATATAACTTGGGAGAACTTGAAAGGAGTTTGAAGATTGGCAAGTGCAAATACATCATCAAGAACTTCATAAAAAAACTTGGTATGTAATCATGTACTTAATACCATACAAGATATTATACAAAATACGTACATATACGTAAAACCTATGTATAATATAAAATTTCGTATAATACTCGATACATACATACATATACAAGGTCCATCTTGTTCAACCCTAACCCTAACCCTAATCCTAAAAACCTAAGGAAGGAAAACCCTAATCCCAATCCTAGAAACCCTAAGAAGACATTGAGTGTTGCTTTGAAAAATGGCGAACGGTCTTTCTCAAATTGCAATTGAGAAATTAGACAAGATTAATTTCCAAGTGTGGAAATTTAGGATTATGAATTTCTTGATGGGGAAAGTTATTGGGAGTTCATAACTAGTGATGAGACAAAACCTCCTTTCCAAGAAAACCCCACACAACAACAAATTCAAGCCAATAAAACTTGGCATGAAAAAGCAAGGACAGTCTTGTATTGGCTTTCTGTGAGTGTGTCCAATTCCATGATTGTGCATATTCAAGATGCAAAATCACCCAAGCAAGCTTGGGATACATTGGTGAAGATGTATAGCACCAATACACAAGCCCGCAAAATGTAGCTCAAACAAAAGTTGCATAATCTACAGAAAAACAAGATGAACATCAGTGACTATTCTACAAAGGTGAAAAACCTTGCAGATGCTCTTGCATCTATAGGAGCCCTTGTAGATGAAGAAGATCTAGTGGCCGTGACCTTGAATGGTCTTGGAAAAGACTATAGCCAATTTCGTACTTCAATTGCAGTTCGAGAAACATTTCCCAATTTCCAAGATTTAATAACCTTGCTTATAAGTGAAGAGATTAGAGTTATTGGTACCTCATCCAATGGAGGATCACAAGAAAATGCTTTCTATTCAAATTCCAATAGAGGTAGAGGTAGAGGTGCTAAAATGTCATTTCGAGGCCGGCACGGAAGCTCGCATGGTGGACAACATCAACATGAAGGTCAGTCTCATGGAGGTGGATGAGGAAATTTTAGAGGAAGAGCAAGTCGTGGAGGTCGTGGTGGAAGTCATTGAGGTCAACAACCAAATAGCGACTCAAATTGTTATTACTGTAAGAAACCTGGGCACATGGCAAATATCTGTTATCAAAAGGAGCATGATGCACGAAATGGGAAAACTATAACAAGGGAATTATGCATCAAGTAGCAATCAAGGTGATGAATAACTGTTTGTGATGCAGCACATGGAAAATTCAATGATAGGAGGAGTATCAGATAACAATGTCTGGTATGTGGATTCTGGAGCTTCAAATCACATGACTAGTCATGGAGAATGGTTTAAAGACACAAAGGATTTGAAGACACCAGGTTTTGTGGAAACTGGTGATGACACTACACATCCCATCACACAAATCGGCAAGGTGCCATTGTCCATGCAAGATGGGCAAACGAAATACTTGAAGGATGTACTTCATGTTCCAACCATTACAAAAAAATTGGTCTTCGTAGGCCAAATGGTGGAACAAGGTTTACATGTGACATTCAACCCAAATGGATGTTTTGTGGAAGACATGAATAACCAATGCAAATTGATTGCTAAAAGAAAAAGGAATGGACAAATGTTCACCTTGGATGTGAACATGCCTAAGGTGAATTCCATCTTATTCACACATGGAAAAGGAGCTAGAGACATTGGAATTTGGCACAAGCAAGTTGGCCATGTTCATCTCCAACATTTTAAGCTGATGGAGAAACAAAATCTTGTTGAAGGTCTTCCCAAATTTGGAACAAAAGAGGTGATGTCAGAAGTTTGTGAAGCATGTCAATTGGGGAAGCAAGCTAAGCATCCATTCCTAGTTCAAACAACTCATGTAAGTTCCAAACCTTTGGAAATGATCCACTCAAATGTGTGGACCACGAAGACAGAATCCATTGGAGGATGCAAGTACTACGTGAGTTTTATTGATGACCATACAAGGAAGGTGTGGGTCTATTTCATGAAACACAAAGGTGAAGTGTTTCAACATTTCTTGAATTTCAAAGCAATGGTGGAAAAGGAGAAGGGTGTGAACATCAAGTGCCTAAGGTCTGATGGAGGGGGAGAGTATTTCTCAAATGAATTCAGTGAGTACTTGAAGGAGCATGGAATTCAAAGGAATTACTCATGTAGTTATTCCCCACAGCAGAATGGAGTTGTTGAAAGGAAAACAGGCACATTGTAGAAATAACATGTGCCATGCTGAATGAGAAGAATTTGCCAAATTACTTTTGGGCTGAAGCAGTAGCAACTACAGTGTATATCATGAATCAAACACCCACAGCAACAGTTCATGGCATGACACCTGAAGAAAAATTCACAGGTAAGACATGTTTCACACCTCAGAGTGTTTGGTTGCATTGCATATGTGCATGTTCCTGATGAGAAGATATCAAAACTAGATCCAAAAGCTAAGAAATGCACCTTCATTGGATATTCCTTAGAACAAAAAGGATATAGATGCTTCAACCCTTCCACTCAGAAGTTGCAAGTGAGTAGAAATGTTGTGTTTGATGAGATGGTTAGCTGGTACCCACCACTGAAGATAGTAGAAGATGGAGAGGTTAGAAATTGTGATGTTCCATCAAATGTGGAACAAGAATCACAATTAATTAGTGGACCACAAAAGTCCTCACTTAATGGGTCCAGTAGCATTCCATAGAAAGGAAGATTAAGATCTTCAAACATTATACATGGTAGTTCTCAAACATCATCTAGAATTCCTCATGTAGATGATGAGTCAAGTGATTCAGAAAAGAGTGTGGGTGAAGAATCAAGAATCCCTTCAGTTATTATTCCCGGAGCTCGAATGGCCAAGAAAGCTTTGAAAATTCCCGACAACAACAATGGAGTACGAAGATCCACATGAGTCAAATACCCTGTACAAAGACTCACATATGATGGTTTTGTAACTCATCATTACGCATACATGGTGAGAGTCATACAAAAGGTTGAACCCACTTGTTTTGAACAGGCGGTTGGAAATCCTAAATGGGATAATGCCATGGATGAAGAGATGGTGGCATTGGATGCTAATGTTACTTGGGAGTTGGTAGTTTTATCAAAGGACAAGAAAGCAATTAGTTGCAAATGGGTGTACAAAGTTAAGCACAATGCAAATGGATCTGTGAGCAGATACAAAGCAAGATTGGTTGCCAAAGGTTATGCCTAAACTTATGGCATAGACTATGAGGAGACATATAGTCCAGTTGCCAAAATGACAATTGTAAGAGCAATCATTGCTATGGCAGTAACAAAAGGATGGTCTTTACATCAAATGGATGTAAAGAATGCTTTTCTTCATGGAGATTTACAGGAAGAAGTATACATGGAACAACCACCAGGTTATGTGGATCAAACACGTCCTAATTTGGTTTGTAGGTTGAAGAAAGTTTTGTATGGCTTGAAGCAAACACCTAGAGCTTGGTCAGACAAGATAGGTCAGTATCTTGTCAAAAGTGGATTTCAAACATCCAATGCAGATTTTTCACTATATGTAAAAAAGACAGATCATGGGATCGTTGTCATAGTCATCTATGTTGATGACTTGATTATCACAAGAGATAACGATGCAGACATCTTTGATTTGAAGAAGCTTTTGAAGCAAAAGTTTGAGATGAAGGATTTGGGAGAATTGCGTTACTTCCTTGGCATTGAGGTAATCTAATCCCCCAAAGGGATATGGTTACTACAAAGGCAATATGCCTTGAACAAATTATCCGAATATGGGATGACGGGTTGCAAACCCATTTCAATTCATGGGAGTAAAATGTGAAGCTAAGTGCAGATGAAGGAGACCTTGTGGAGGATACCACTATGTACAGACGCATAGTGGGGAGTTTGATTACATGACCATCACAAGGCCATATTTGAGTTATGTAGTTGGAGTGGTGAGTCAATTCATGCAAACACCACTGAAGCCACATTTGGATGCAGTGAGGCGCATACTGAGGTACATAAAACATACTATATGTGGAATTTTTTATGAAGCCAAAAGCCAGTTATAAGTACATGGATACACGGATGTTGATTAGGCTGGCAATGTTTCAGATAAAAGATCAACCAATGGTTTCATGTTTTTTTTTGGAAGTGGTGTTGTTAGTTGGAGTAGTAAGAAACAACCAACAGTTGCATTATCAAGCACGGAAGCAGAATATAGAGGTGCAGCAATTGTTGCATGTGAAGTAATTTGGTTACAAAAACTACTCTCAGATTTGGGACAATCAATGGATGCTCCTGTTGTCATTTATTGTGATAACATCAGTAGCATACTACTTGCTAACAACCCGATCTATCATGCTAGGACAAAACACATTGAGGTGCACTACCACTTTATTAGAAAAAAAGTTATAGCAAAAGAAATTGACCTTATTCATGTCAGTACTAAAAATCAAGTTGCTGACATTTTCACAAAGGCTTTAGGTATAGACAAGCTAAAGAAGTTTCGACAAATGCTTGGTGTACTAGAAGTGGATTTGAGCTTGAGGGGGAGTGTTGAGAATTCAAGCTCAACTAGTTAGGTTTCATTAATTACTGGAGTAGGAAAGTAACTAGGTTACTTTCATAAGGTTGAATTACTTTCTTACTTTCTTTTTTTTGGTTATTTGTGGTTTGGTCTTGTAGTTAAATACCTTAGTGTTGATGGTTTGTTTCTCTTTTCTTCATTGCACAAGTTTGTGTATTTCATGTGACAAGAACCTTGAGGAGTTCTTGATGTTATGTTTTGTGTTGTGAGCATCGTGTTATAGTTTCCTTTCAATAAAGTTCTATGTTTGCACTTGAGTAGATTTCCTATTTGTTAACATGTGTATCACACATGAACACATTTTCTTAACATCATGGGCCCTTGCATTTTACACTTAGTCACAAACTTGATGTTAGGGTTGCGACATAGTTTCTCATTTCATGTGAAAAGTTGAGGTGTGGGCCACAAAGGTTCCCCTAGTTTTTTTGATATAGTGGTGACATATTTCTAATTGAACTTGGAATGTGTTGCCCAATCTATGTTTGCATTTTCCTGCATCTTTGGTAAATTATCAAGAAACATCTTGGATATCCTAGGCCATAATGTCAAATTGTGTGATTGAAACTTCCCATCTTCATGGTATTCCACTTGCATTTTTATGAGTTTTACTTCCACCTATGGGTCAAAACATGTAACTAGGAGCTAAAAAAGGTGTCAAATGTTAAACATAATCAATCAAAATCAAACATTTATTTTTTTATTACCATTCAAAACCATGTCAAGTTAGTCATTTTTCTCATATGATTGTCAAGGAACTTAAAATAAAAAATTATTTGATCAAATTTTAAGTTTTGGTTTTAATTTAGGTAGTTTGAAAATGTACACCTACTATGTTAGATGGAGTCAATTTTGCAAAGGATTATCCAAAAGACTCATATAATAAAAATAATTTTCATTGTAAAAAATATAGATGATACAAACATATTAGCCACATTCAAAAAACACTCATATTTTTAAAATGTGAATTTCAAAAACTTGAAAAATTGAAAAAATGTTTCAAGATTGTTTCAAAATTTCAAAACTTCAAGAGTCTTTTACCACATATAAATGGGTAATAATGTACGTGATGTATGAAGAAAACTTATAACTTAAAGTATAATAAAACTAAAGAATGTGAAATTCTAATTTTTTATGATGACTTCAAATTTGATCATTTTTCAAGATGAAACATTGAATTTGTAAGGAATATACACACTTTCAAAAATTCATATTTATTCAATAATGATTAACAAAAAAAATGTGATGCATTGGGGAACATTTTTATTTTTTTTTACAACAACTTACAAAAAAATTCATTTGCATCTAAAAGTTTTTTTTTGGGAAAAAGGACTTGTAGTCCTTTTCCAAAGTAATCTTGTTGGTTCCTAGTTACAGGTTTTGACCCCTACATAGTTCAAGATGCTACCAAAATACATGTAAGATGCATGTGCTTCAAATTTCGTTTGGTCACCTTCACAAACGCTTTAGCATCTCTTCAATATTGTTCTTTCATGTTAATCAATGTTTGATGGTAGCATTCAATGTCTTCCACAGAATTCAAACATTCCTTTTCCACTTAAGCGACCCTTACAAATGCCTTTTGCATTGTTTATTGTTGAGTGACAACATCTTGTTTTAACCCAAGACACTTTGTTTGGCATGCAACCAATTCTTCACGCAATGCATTGTGTTTTGATGTCACCTCCCGAAGTTGCATCTGCATTATGCCCATTTCCCCTCACAATGTTTCCAGAGCATGTATTTAATGTTGGCTCGTCTTGTGAAGGACAATATGCTAGTATCTTATGCCAACTACTTTGATCATTTATTGTGTCAAATGGCATGTAAAATGCCATTTGAGCCATAACATCCAACTATTTTGCATCCATGGGGTTCATGTTTAGTGGTGATTAAGGGGGATTTTGTTCCCAAGGGTGTTGAATAATTCAACCGTTCATCACAAGATATAGATCTTGAGTACAAGAAATATTTGGTGTTGTTAATTGGAAAACAATTGATATTGGTGGTATTAGTTGAAAAGAGAAAGGGAGAATGACAAATGGGAGGAACCCAAGGTCATCTTGTAAGAATTGGAAAAATTGTTGTAGGAATCGGGTGAGTTTTTGGAAGAGCCAACGGATTTGCCCCTACGAATATATCCAATTGATGTGGGGGCACATTGTCGGCTTAGTTGTTTGGAACGGTCCTTGAATCAACCTAAACCCCAAACACCACCTTTACATAATCCATCAGTGCCATAGTCAAAAGCACCTAGTCTTTGGTGGGAAAATGGTTCCTTGTGATGGCCATGTAAACCAAAAGACTCTCACTTTGTTCCAAGTGTATGGCACTAATTGTTCAAAGCAAATAAAGTCTTTACACATAAGTAAGAAAATACATGAAATGATAAAAAATGTGGGTTTTATAATGGACCCACACATGGCCAAAGCCCCAAGATTGAACCTAGGCATGTTTTGGTCACCATTGAATGCATGATTTAGATGTTACACCCAATCCAACGACCTAGATTTCCCTAGCGATTGAAATGTTCAAACACCATCTAACATCATGTAGGCATCATAGACTTAAGGTCATTGGATGGTTCAGTCGCCATCAAACCATTATATAATTGGCAATTGAAAGCGACCAAAACAGGTTTGATCACCACCAAGCATGTGGCAATTGAAATTTTGTTCACTTTCAATTACAAAAAATATAGTCGGTTAGTTGGCAACCAAAAACATTTGGTCACTTTCAAACTTCAAGAATGGTGATCAATTTTTTTCGGTCACCAATTGTCCACACATCTTGTTGGCAACTGAAAAATTTGGTCCCCATCCAACAACGTTCAACAACCACATGTGGTTGGTACATGGGAACATCATCAAATGGCAACCAAATTTTTTCAATTGCTACATTTTTTGGGTGCCCCTAGTTTTGGGGGTACCCCTAATTTAACTTATATAAGGAACTTCAAAACTTCATTTTTCCTACCTTTCTTTTTTATTTGTATGACTCTAGTTGTTTTGGACAATTAATGCACAACACTTCAAAGAGAGGGGGCCGAGGGGACCATGCATTTTTTTTGTTATTTTTGTGATTCCATTTTTTTTCACAAAACAAAATATGTCAAGCAATCAAATTGAAGGAGAGATAATTGAGTAGGTTCGTGAATGGGACGACCACACCATCGTGACTTAAGACTATGAGCCCGAGCAAATGTCATATATTTCCCAAGCCAATATGATGTGGATATTTCTCAATTACCTAAAGACTTATTATACAAGGACACACGATTAACATTGTCAAAACTAAAAATGTAATTGCTAGGGAAAGTGTGTCCATAGTCTGTGATCACAATGGCGCCAATGTTAAATATCTTCCATGTGAGTTTGAAAGAGTCTATGTCTTGAATGTCTCTAATTTGCATGAAGACTTGTTGTACAAGGACATCCCAATAGAGTTTCATGTTTATGACACACATGACTATTTTGACACAATATGACATTTGTTAATTTTTAGTTCAATTCATAAGTACAAAAAGGAACAAACTTCTTTGCCATTTGAGGATCTATCAACAAACTATTGGAAATACCATTTTGATAGTGTATTATTAGGCTTTTATCTTTTGATAAATATTATAAGCAATTTGGTTTGAGTACATTAAATAATATTTCTTTTTATAATTTCTCATTATTTTTTTTATTACAATAATTATAGTTAAGCTTTCCTTTTTTTAGCCCTAACTAAAACTTTGTGTTACAAAATTACATCAAATTTTGCTCCTAATAAGGAAGGATTGTTTTCCATTTTTCCATTTCTTCCCAACATTTTCCATTCAAGTTCCCAATAGGTTCCCATTAGTACCCCCATTTTTTAATGAAGGGATCACATAAGATGACAATGAAAAGGGTTTCAATTGCCATCAAAGGGGGAAAGCAAAGAAGGAAAAGAAAATGGGGGTGGGGTGAAGGGAAAAAAATTATGGCACCAAAACTTTTTTGATCACCACAAATGTGTGGTGACTGAATTTGGTTACCATCCAACAACACCAACTATATTCAGTCACCATCAAATAATGAATATGAATTTCGATCACCATAGATGGATTTGTTAGCATTTTCCATCACCATCTGGGAACTAACAAATGGTGACCAATTTTGGAAAAGTTTTTATGAGGGTATATGAATTTTAAAATGCAACTTTTGATTCATTTTGAACACCTCTATTCTCATTTGAGTTTTGTGTTTTTGGTTGCCCCCTTATAACCTTTATGTGGAACCCTGGGTGAGTTGAAATGATTAAGTCCTTGGTGAAAGGTGATCTTTTTCCCGTTTTGCAAAAAAATTGGAACACATTAAACCTTGACTTTTCAAGACTCTAATTGTTTTTAACAATTAATGTTTGGAAAAACTTTGGGATTTTTGTCATCCAAGATTTCAACGATGTTGTTGAGCGGACAATTGGGTAAACAACCATCGAACAAACCACCATCGGGCGGACAATCTAACCAAAACCCCTTAAACAAGTTATCCCACACATCATTTGGGCCTTATCCCCCCATACCTTTGAATGGGCCACCCTCAACCATGTAGAAGTGAGGGGTTGTAAAAACATATAGTGGGGAAAACACTTCATTGACACATTCTCGAAATCCTTAAAAGTTTTAGGACAATGATCCTAAATGAATCGCCACATGACAATTCCAAGAAATTGTCATGACATTTTTCATGGAACACATAATGGCATACCTTGACAATGCTCTTGTGAGCAAGTAAGAAACTAGCATGGAGAAGTATAAGCATGTCATGGTGCATCATTGTGAAAAATCACATATGTCGAAACCACACTACCTTGTAACTAAAACTCAAAAAAAATTCATATACAACTGTTAAAGGGGTAGGCTGATTATGTTGTTTTGGATGAACAAGGCATTTAGGATAGGGATTGATCATTGAACATTGTAGGTTTGACTTTTGAATTCTTGTTTAGTTTTGAATCATGTTGGTGTGACTTGGGGACTCCCAAAGATGGGCATTCTAGGGAAAATGATTTCATTTTTTGATACACAATTTTAGAGTAAGGAAATAGATGTAGGTACTTTATAGTAGAAAACCACATATATCATTTTTTGATATACCACAAAATTTATCTTATTGTTTTGATTTCATTTTAGCAAAACATGGAATTTTTCTATATTTTGATTAAAGTTTTCAGTACATCAGATAAATATAGATTTTTACAGTGATTTTCATATTCATACTATTGTGTGAATTTTTTATAGTATCAAAATATAATGAAATGAATCATACATTGTATTTTGAAGTGCAGATTTTGGTTATATGAAATAACCATATTTATAATGTTTTAATGAATTACAGAAGTAGGTGTGTTTACAATCAAGGTAGGAATTATGAATGTATGCATATTGTAGTGCAAATTTATTGTTACAATAAGTGTGGAATAGTTATGTAGGAATTTAATCCACATTTACCATTTAATGACCATCTTGTGGGGATATTTTTTCTGTTTTTTACATTGATAAAAGGGTTTTCTACATTTTTTATTGTTTATATTATAGATGAGTGTTTAAAAGAGTGGTCTAGTTTTCAATTTAAAATTATAAAGGGCATGTTAGAGAAAGTATTAAAAGTTTAAATGGTTGATGTCATAAGGACTACAAAACGATTTACAAACTTTGAAAAAAGATTGTGAAATAAGATAAATCAAATGGTGACCCAGAGTTTACAATAGCAATTAAATTTGAAGGCAAGTCATCAAATCACTAAAAGACAAACATAAAACAATCTTGAAAATGGAAAGGAATATGGGAATTACAAAAACCCCATTGGGAATCTAATGTTGGACATACGAATTCTAAGAATAAAAGAAAGACCTATAGGGCACATGTCATTTCTAACATAAGAGGTGGTAAGGCATGAAGTATGGATTGATGGTCTCTAAAGAAGATAATCATAGACAATGATTTCCACAAAGAGAGATGCAGTAAAATACTGACCCAAATATACTTCTCAACCGCGTTCAAAGTTGTAAGGATCAAGATGAAACATGGACTTATGTAATACTTGATGAACTGTTGGAAATTTCAAGTCCAAAATCTATAATTAACCAAAGAAAAGATTTTACAGGAGGTATAGAATCTAGGTTTGTGTGCTAGTCTACATCTCTAGATTATTATGAACAAATGGAAGATTGGGAGGTGGAAGAAAACACCAATATGATGTGCTTGAAGAGATTTAAAAAAATTACCTATGATCATCTAAATATGTAGAACCACATGTGAATGTGTTGGATAAAGTACCACAATCATATTCACATCAAGGAAATCTAGAGTTAGATCAAATAAGGTACACAACCAAAAAATAGGATCATGAATATGTGGATTTGAAGGTAACCAGATTATCTTCAAAAATTTATGCATTATGTGAGGAAGAAGGACATGTAATTATGGATTGTCCTTTTGTGCCTTTTCACATTAAAGCATGTATTGCTAGACATGTGGAGTTACAAAATGTGGCAGGAGCACTAATGGATTAATCACAAGACCAGGAACTAAGAATTCATGTAATCCAAAACAAATTGAAAGGCAGGGAATTAGGAAGTCAATTAGGACCATAGAATTGATAGATTTGTCCATCCATTCAGTTCAAGAGCAAAGAACCAAAAATGTATTCACATTCCACATTTTGCACCACATATAATACCAATGGGTAACCACAAAATGGGGCATTGTCAAACTCAAGTCCACACAACTTCATTGGGAGTGTAAGAAGTGGAAGTTGTTGATATCCGGAAACAATTTGTTGGAATAGAAGTTATTCAATCACTTAATGTTGTCATAACAACCACATGAGTGGAAATGGTTGTTGCACCCAACACGGATGTTATAAGAAAGGGAATAGTAATTGGATTTGCAACAAACTTAGGTCGTGGATTAGGTAGATTCTCAGCAAAGCAAAATTTGAGTAGGAGTTTGGGACTATCAATAACAAATTTCAAGTTGTTGGGACACCATAGATGGTGTTTACTAATCCTAGAATAATGGTTACTCATGTAAACAAAACTATTAACCGACCACCACTGAACTCAATAGTTATTGGAAGGTACAAAAGTACAAATGCTAAAAATCCAAGAAGAGGGTATTAAGAACCATCTATTACAACTATAAGAAACCTTGACCATAGAATTAGCCATTTTGTTAGGCCAAACAAGGTGGCTTTTAAGTATCCTGACTTCAAGAAAGATTTTGATTTAAATGCTCATGTTAGAATGTTTAATTCTATAGTGAAAGGAAATGCAAAAACTTTTGAAGAGTATATCATTCATGCATTTAGCTATATGCTAAAAGATATGGCACCATATTGATGCCATAATTACATCTTAGGATTTTTTTATTGTACTTTTTTGGAGCTTACACAAACATTTTGCAAATGTCATCGAAAGACTCAAAATGACAAGCAAATATACATGGAGCTAAAGAACATGAAGCACAAGGAGACTAAGAGGGTGGATTACGCACTCCCAACTCCTTGAAGGACTCAAATGTGAGTCCAAGTGAAAGACAACGGAAGAAGGAGGAGTCGGGACACGCTCCTTAACTCACAACACTTTGAGGGGTAGAGGGGCGGTTAGAGCTTCGGGATGGGACTAAGAAGAGTTGACAAGCTTATTCATTCACACGGGCCTACACATAACTCACACAAAGTGGTTAGTGCATAGTTGGAGCACCTTTGGTGCTAGGACGAGCCACGGGCAACACGGACACATAAGACTCACCACAGCCCGGACTTGGGGGAAGCCACCACCTTCCCCCTTATAGTATACTCTGAACCTCTCCACTTTTCTCAATTTCTCTAATGATTGAAGGGGTTGTTGCCTCCCTCCCTGTAAAGGGTTCACCCTGGACCTCTCCACGGGGCCCACATCCAAATGGCTTTTCTCTCCCGGGACTCTCGCGTGAGAGTCCCGAAATCGCGCCAACGGGCACTCCCGCGTGAGAGTCCCGAA
>Ga0209208_10000373_pt1 | contig 56766 bp, 47 predicted proteins | sample S1TSphfallax_3_FD_187694 | JGI IMG/M metagenome (GOLD analysis project Ga0209208, IMG submission 187694) | Host-associated microbial communities from peat moss isolated from Minnesota, USA - S1T2_Fd - Sphagnum fallax MG (SPAdes) (version 2) | ecosystem: Host-associated > Plants > Peat moss >... | reverse complement strand
ATTGTATTTGTGACATAATTGACTACTTGATTTCATAGTCCAATCAAACATATTGTTTTATCATGAGCACAATCCAACAATGAATGATACTCATGGAATGTATCTAGCCACAATTTTGATGTTAGAACAACATACGAAACATGCAATTGTGCTTGACAAATTTTAACCATGTCCATGAAATACGACACAAAGATATCTTTTGCTTGTGAAATTTAATCAAGATGTATAACATTTCCAATAGAAGAGGAATACATAAAAAGGATCTAGCAAAATATCAAGATTAGCAAAGAGGTCAAAATTTGTTAACAATTTGAGAATTTGTGGCCATGTCAAAGCTCATCTTCACCAATAAAGTCCTACATTCTATCATGACCTTCTTCACTAGGTTGAATATGCAAATCCATTTTGTTTTCATGTTTTTCAAAACTTAAGACCTTTAGTTCTATAATGTTAGCTATGTAAAAAATCTTAACTCCATGGATCCTTTGTTTGATAAAGATCAACACAAAATATTGTCTCCTTATCTCCTTGGAAACAAATGGTATCCAAGCATATTTTGGCTTATGATGTCATTTAAAGGAAGAAATCATACAATTATTGAGTTTTTATAAAATAAAAAGCTCAAGAGAGGACATTCTTTAGTTGAAAAAACCTTTTAACATTTTCAAGCAAGCATTTCAAGAGTTATTCATAAAAGTTGAACTTGACATAACTAGAGTACCTAATGTTTTCATATGTTATTTATTACATAACCTCCTTCAAGACCATAAGCAAAGTTTGACATCCAAAAGTTGCTAACAATCATTGAGTAAAAAAATCAAGAGTTGCTAAGAACACACGTAGAAAATCAATAGATTATATGACCAAAAATACAAACAATAATTCAAAAACTTCATGTATAACTACAAGGATGTAATTGCCCTAGGATTGAATTTTGAAATGAATTGGCAAATTACCTTAGTCATCAATGAAGTCTTGTATGGATGATTTGTACAAAATCCAATAACTCTTGGTTTTTAATATGTAGTAGATATCTTTTTCCATTTGCTTATTACAAATTGAAAGTTGTTATGTTGGGGGCCTATTTGCTCAATACTTGTAACATGTTCGGCATGTTTGGCTTTCATTAAAAACATGATTTTTCCTAGGTCCCAATTTGGTTGTTGGGGCAAATCATTGCACCATTGTTCAAATTTGTCACATGATTCTTTCCTTTTCCTTTATCTTTTGGTAGAGTAAGTTATTTTTGTTAGATGTTAACATTAGTGGATGCAAATAAAACGATTATTTCAAGTTCTAGAAATCAAAGGAAATCAATATACAAAATACATACAAATATTTGACATTTTTTTTGAATATTTTATAGTCAATCAAGTGCAATTGGACAAAGTAGTTGCATGTTTCAAATATCATGTGTACTTGGATTTTGTTGTTCATTTGTTCTCATTATATAGTTCAACATCATAAATGTGTTCTCCCAAACTCAATTGAGTTCTTTGTAAGAATCTGTGGAGATACACATACAAAAATACCAACAATTGGAAGAAAATGACAAGTGTAGGAAGTGAGTCGCAACAAGTGAGAGAGGGCAATAAAGTTTGCATTGAAGTATTGAATTGATTTTCATTCTTACAAGTTAATGTCAATGCTTTTGTAAAAATTGATGTTTGTCAATGATAAGTTGACATTGTTTTTAATTTCAATGTTAAGGTGATGCCAACATGACATTCATGTCAATTTTGGTGATAGTAAACACAATTAGTTGAGATGCATGATAAATTTGACATTTTTAAACATTTTCTACCACGGAAACATAGCATTGTGTTATCATCAATTGTGATGAAAGCTTTAGTGGTCATAAAATACTGTTGCAGTTTCTCATTTATATATTTCGATCCCTCATTGGGCTGAAGAAATGAAGAAATTTGTTTGTTAACGTCATCGTCATAGTGATGTTATAAAAATAATGACTTACACAATTTGAAATGGACTCTCTGATCTACGAAAGTAACTTCCATCGAGTGAAAGTTCCTTACCAACCTGTCCCTCTTCATTGTCACTATCATTGCAATGTTGTCCCTGTACAATATCACTACTAGGACAACACCTTATGTAATAGAAGAGTCTATTAACAAACTCTTCCGAATTTTTGACCCCCGTTTGCTAATAGGCCCTTCTCCTATACATATTCATTTCAATAAATGTTAGATTTGAATTCAGGGACTCTGATTTAGCCCAGGCGTGATATGTGTAATATTTAGAATTAATTTAAATGAATTTTGGGATTTTTACCATGGTACCAAACCACCAACGTGGCTGCTGGTTCACCCTGAGGCATTAAGTTCCACTTTGCCATGTCCACTTTGCTAATCCTCGCCAAATCACAGACTCCACAGGGTTATCTTCTCGAAGAGAACAAAGCAAACAAACGTATGCAAGAGAGGAGTGCAAACATAACAAGAGAAAAACCCCCACAGCGAGAGAGAGAGAGAGAGAGAGCGCTTGGTTTCCTTATCTTTCATGGGGCCAGTGAGTCTCAGTCTGCATGTCAGGTTGCCTTTGGGACGAGTTCAGCGTGTGCACAGCAGCTCCAGTTCTTATCCCGTACCTTGTTCTCTCTCTCGTCTCGCAAGAATTCACAATTTCTCATGCGTTGTCCGTCTCCATGAAAATGCTGCTGCTGATGAGGATGATGGATCTTTTTTCCGCCGAGTACTACTGGGATCTCGGATGAAGCCTGGCAGTTGTTGCCGACACACTATTGTGTGTCACTGCTCGCCATGGCCTTATCAGGCGTGGGAGATGCTGAGGAGTCACTCTTCTTCTGCGGATCATGCGTCTTCTGCTTCTTCTTGGCAGGAGGTGTGTGGGGAGTCGATGCGAAACGGAGGAGGGTTGGAGGTTTTGGCGATGGCTTTAGGGTTTGGTGTGTCGTTGGCTCTTGCGGCTTCCTCGCATGTATCCGTTGCGGGGTTCTTCCCTTTGCTCTCTTTCGTTTTCTTTTCTACTGCCGTCATCATTCTCCTCCAATATACTAGGAAAGACGTGGTGAAATTACAAGAGTCTCACGATTTAGGGACTTTTGGACCATCCCATTTGAGGGTTTTGCAAGCAAATTTGGTGCAGCTGTCTTCCAGTTTACAAGCTACTCTGCAGAATTGGGTAATCATTCTGAACTCCTCCTCCCAAGCAGCAATGCTTCCTTTGGGGCTGTAACTCTCTCTTGCATTAACGTTTATTGGTTTTGCATTTCATCTCATATCAGATGGCAATTGAGAAGTCTATGGCACCAGCTCCGGAAGCACAATTGCATCTCTACATGGTTGGATGCCTTCCTGGTGATGGCATGTTAACCTGTCGGAAGCATTGGTTAGTTATAGCTATCAGTAAGAACTTGGGGCTCAAGAATCTGCTTGAAGCAGTTTTCACATTTCAGTCAACTTTGAGATTCATAAACTAGCTGCATCTGCCTGTTGTTTCCTTGTTCAAATCCATCATACCTCTGTTGTGTCCTCTCAGCCACAGTTCCCTCTGAATTGAGTTTCATCGAGCTTCCAATTGATGCATAACCATCCAAGTTGTTCTTGCACTCCAACTTATATTCTCTTTGCTTTCTTCTCTTCTTTCTATCCCAAGTCTGTTCTTTATCCATGAGGATGATCTATATTCTTCTAGGATTTGATCTTCCCTTGGCTCCTTTCTTGACTTCCTTAGATGTTTCTGTGGGAGAATATAGTACATGGCACCAAGCCCTTACATTGGAGTAGTTTAGATGAAGGTGCATAATATGATCCTAAGTTCTTGGAAAGGTTTGCAGATGTGATTGATGCTGTGTTGTTGCATGTTGCTGTTAAAGGAAGATTCAATCACCAAGCTGATGGAGACCTATCAGTTGCCAGTTATGAGTATCTCCGATGGTTTAATTCAAATCCACTCATCTGTAATTCAATTGCTAGTTCTAGACAAGCCAGTGGTCCACAAACAACTTTTGACTCTGGAATTGAAGAATAAGGAGGACTTGTCTGTCTTGGGCTTCAACTCCAGCGCTGAGAATCTGAAGGAGGATATTGTGGAGCTGGAGGATGTAAGCAAACCTTCAAGAGTGAATTCCAACATTGAGGAGGTGGTTACAGACCTCGCCAAATCTGTTGCCCAATTAGCCCAGGCTGTTGCTAGTCTAGAAGAAAAAATTGAAAATCTGGAGATGACCCAATTTCCATCAACAAGAGTTGTAAATAGTGAACTTATCAAAATGCCTGAACCTGATCTGGAAAACTGTGGTGTGAGTCTGGTTTCTGAAATGTCCTTCAAAAGGATTATGTCTTCTGAGCCTTCAATTTCTGCAGAAGAAGATTTGTTGCTGCCTAATGCTCTGGAATTCACATCTGATGTTGAACGGATGGATACAACCACAATGCCCACTGGCAAATTGATAGGCAAATCATCCAAAACTAGGATTGCCACTTTGGGGACATATCAAGCTCCAAAGGACTCTCCAGCTCAGGGTAAGGATAGCTACAATGATTGTCGTTGCTGTTGACAGATTGACCTATTTTCCTGTTATTGAAAGTTTGAATTCTTCATTATTAACTGCAAGAGTTGCAATACATCGTTGTAATTGTTGGACAGGGGCTATCAAGTTCCAGGATCAGATCACAGAATTAAGAGGGGACAGTCAGGTCCACATTACAAACATCTTACTAGATACAAGTGCAGAAGGTGATGGAATTGCATCAAGCAGTGGCAATTTTGTGATGATTCCTGAAAGGAATTTGGTTGTTGACAAAACAACTGACATTCCCCATGAAATTCACATCAAAGAATATGAGGTCCAGAATGCATCTCCAGCTCTCATTACAACAATGAGGCCAAACAGTCTTATTACTACCAGGCATGATGACCTAAGCAAGTGTGGAAATGCTGATCCACAAGTTGTTGTCCCTTTAGATTTCATGGCCATTGACGACAAAAGGAATGAGCAAATGGTCTATGCATATGACTTTAACCAAGATGAAAACTCAGGTGGGATATCTAGGCAAGCAAGTTCTCTTGATTCAGGAAGCAACCATCATGAGTACAATCAATTGCTGTTTGACCGTATACAGAATAGTGACAAAGGCTCAAAACAGTTTGAGGAAACTAGGGATGATTCATTGCACACAAAGGGATTTAGACAGCAGAGTAACTCAGTACTGCAGAAAGAGCCCCAGATGAAAAGAGCAAGGGTGCCAACTAAGAGTCTAGTGCCATTACGTGGAAAGCAAATGAAAGTGGGAGCAACACAATCTGGTGCTGATCTCAACAAATTTATGCACACAAGAAATGCTGCAAATGAACAAGTCAGGCAATTGGAGGAAATGCACAAGGAACCTGTGAATGGCTATGTTCGCACAGAGAGAAAATATGAATGTACCCAAGATGGATCATCATATCAGTCTAAAACACCAAGGAGGATGCTTTCTGACAAGAATCTCTCAAGCACATCTTTGAGGACCCAATATGGCCAAATAAGCAAACATGATGCTTTATTTGAGGATAGGGAAATACAAGTTCTAGGTGGTGACAGAGATTTTTTTAGTGATGCTGATCATGTGAATTATATAGGCAGGGACATTCAGGATATAGGTCTGAGCTTTCTCTTCTGAAATCTACCATTACAATATGCCTGGACAATATTGTCTGTTTTGAGGAGTCCAAGAGGGTCTAGAACATGAAACAGGTTCCAAGAATTCTAGATAAAGTAGCCCAGGGAATCTAGGGTGAGAACACTGTTTAGTATGGTTGTTGTGGGTAAGGTCACTTATGTACTGCTTAGTTTATAGTTAATGTAGAGGAAGTAGCTAATGTAGTCATGCTCAATACAACCTCTGCCAGCAGAAAGCTAATGTTGGGGATTGATTGGCTGCAGGGGAATACAAAGATGGAAGACAGCAACAGGCGCATTCAAATAAAGAATCTGACTGTGACCAAGACACAGGAAAAGTTCTGAGGGCATCAAGTGAATCAGAACTGAGACCCACCAGTGCTTCCTACCCATCAGACGTGTACAAGAATGACCAAAACCTTGCAGTGCTAAAATCCAAGGAGCTAGATGATGAGCGATTCCAGAACCTTTTGGATGAAATAGAGGTGTTGTTGAATGATGGGCAGGAGGGGCTTGAGGGCCGAATTGAGGTTGGTGTTGCTGAGCGTATGCTTTATGAAGCTGCTGATTTATGTGCAAAAGCAATTACCATTAGGTAATGTTACACCTTAATGCTACAAAACAGAGCAAAAGGAACAATGGTTTTTCTTGATGTATACACCACAGACATAATCATTTTTTTTTCCTGTTACTGAATTTAGGGCCATCCCTTTTGCAATGCCTTGTCACTCTGTGATGATTTGTTCTGATTTTCAGAGCATGTCTAACACTTAATACATCAAGACTTGAAGAACTCTTTGTAAAGGGTCCACCATGAACTGACTGGCTGGAGGACACTAGAAACTTCAGTCATATTTCACAGGAGCCTCAAAGCAATTTGCATGTATAAAAATCCAATACAAAAAAATCAGATTTCATTCTAAAAGTCAGCCCCACAGCCCAGTGTATCTGAAGTGCAATCTGGTTTTACCTGCAAGAGGATGGGGCATTTAAAAACTTGAGAATTGCCTGGTGATGAGAACCTGCTAAGAGTGATGACCTTTGGTCTGTTCTAAGTTAGGGTTATGGCTTTGCTTAGATTCCTGATTATGAAATGTCACCTAATTGGAAAATTGTTGTCTCCTAGGCCTTCAAGCCTGGTGGCTGTTGGACTTTGGGGAAACACTCTTTTGCTACATGGGGAGCTGAAACTGAGACTGAGCCGTGATTTACAAAGCATGCTCCTGGAACCTTTTTCTCAATCTGTAGTACAACGCAATTCCTGGGAGGCAGCACGGGAGAAAGAGGTCCATAATCAAAGCCTTTCAATGTGCATTTGGCAGCTGTTCAGTTCTCAAGACAATCTTGTTTGGAATGATACATTGTGCAAAGCCAGAACCCTAGTATTTTGTGAGCTTTGTTAAGTGCTGCTTCAACCCTGGTCCTGTGACTTTTAAGCTGCCTAGTCAATTTTCCAGATTTGTTTACAAGGTTCCATATCCTCTCTGGGAAACTTTGAGGCTGCTTGGTAAGTTCTGGAGCCTTTAGGGGCAATTCATCTACTTATCGGAGAACTCTAGCATGTGCCAGTGAGTTGAGCTATCTGATAGGGATGATGGGTTACCAGTTGTCCCTGAGTTGATGCATACATCTGTTTATTGATGCAGGGATTGGAACATGCATTACAAAAGGTTTGTGAGGAGTGTGAGGAGCTTCTAGTGGAAGCAGGTCGGAAATTTCGATTGGCCCTTTCATTGGATAGGATGGATATGCGTGCTCTTTACAATTGGGGTCTTGCTCTCTGCCATCGTGCCCAGCTCATCTCTGAAGAAGGCATGAAGGTGGGATTTCTTTTCAGATGTTTTGTTGAGAGTATTCAAATTGATGATGAGTCTATGCTTGAACTACAAATGGACAGTAACTGTTTGGGTTGTGTAGGAACTGAATTATCCTCCTTATGTTGGTGATTTGGGTTGTTGGTGCAGACATCTGCACAAGATGCAGACAGGGTATACTTAGCAGCTATTGATAAATTTGAGGCCATATTGGGTACCAGCCAAGAATATGCTCCGGGTGGTAAGCTGTTTTTTGATCCCCTTACAGTTGATTTGTGAAGTGTTTGGTATGGACATGCAAATTTGTGGGTCTTTTGCATTTCACATATTTCCCTGCTATTGATTTACTGAATGAAATGAATGGAATGCAGCACTGTTGAACTGGGGTTTAGCAATGTGGGATCGCTCACACCTTCAGCCATTAGGGAGCAAGTATCACATGAAGTTGCTAGCTCAGGCAAAGGTGATTTTTAAGGAGGCTCTGCAATTTGATCCAAATTATGGTCCTGCAAGGGATGCATTGGTGGCATGCACTTTAGAATTGAAGGAGCTTGAAGAGTTTGAGGAGCCACGGAAACCAAGGTACTAATGGTGGCAACATGATTTGGAACAAGATGATGAAAAGGAACAAGTGGGGTTGAAACAATCTCCTCATGTTATTTTGTAACTAAAATTTCATGTGTGGTTTTTAGTTTCAAAAATATTCTTTTGTATTCATCAGGCACATTTCCAATTAGGACATTGCAACTAGAAGATTCTCTTAAGTGCAAGTGCACTGGGGAGATTGTAATTTGTGTCTAGGAATTGACTGTTTGAGAGATCTCACAAAGTGAGTGAGCCTAAGAATCTTGCAGTAGTGTGAACATCCCTGAAGAACTAAAGCCTAAGGCATTCAAGCAACATTTAGTTTCCTTCAAGTCCGGATGGTACTGGTATAGGTTCATGACATGTATGCTAGTGAATAATCAGAGTGTGCAACATGCTTACATTTCAAGCAAGAGATTGGCAGGAAATGTTGCTGTAGTTCTGTTCAAATATGTCTATTAGATATCAATTTCAGCAGAGGTGTGATTGATTTGTCCATCTGATTGTTTGCCTGAGCAATGTTTTCCAGAGAAGTGTAGATTCTCCTCTTAAGAAATGTGTCAGATGTAAAATGCTTCTAGTTGTGCAAAGCATATAAATGCTCTGAAAATGACACAGAAATCGTGTTGTAATTTTTCTTCAAAGACCTTCAGCACTCACATTTTTGAGTAATAGATAGTTACTCAAGAGTTAGCATGCTCCAAGTAAGATGGCACTGAAAAAATTCACTAGAGGATGGTTAAGTTGGTTTTTTCTGCAGTGACCCAAGGATGTAAGGCTTTGGGTACATCCACAAAGGATGCAACATTAGTGCATTTGAATTCTTCCCTGTAGTTTATGTTGCAATGGGGTGTGCAACCAGAATTGTGAGGGCCATAGTTGTGAGATGATCTATCAAACAATACATTGATTGATGCATGTGGTAGTATGATTTATCGTTTCTTAATGCCAAAAGTCGACTTTCTGAAGGAGACAACATCACAAATATATAGGACACCTGTGCACTGTGTATCTTTGTTTGTTTTAGAGTTCTGTTTCCATATCTTCAGAGAAATATGAATGGACAACTCTGAGCATTGGCAGGTGATGAAGGGACTTTTGTGCTCCTATCAATGTATATTTCTAGTGCAGATTCTGTTGTTGGAAGGAACCTTCCAAGTTCCTAAGGTGATGAGAAAACAAGATCATTAAGGCCAATCGAAGACAGGATCTCCAGCTCTCAAATTTTCAGCTGTTTTGAGTCCTGCTTGGAACTCAGAGAAGTTTCTTGACGGATTTGAAACTGTCACTGAATCTAGAATCTGCTTGACAAAAATGGTGTGCACAAATCAAGCAAGCGGGAAAACAATATGCAACAGGAATAAAAGAAACTTGATTCAGTTTCAGAATTGCTTAACCTTCAGATCAAAGTTCTTTAACCACAAAACTGTACAAGATGGAAATAGACCAGTAACATCAATTTGCAAAAGTTCAAACTCTTGAAGGTCTGGCCAGACACCTGAAATTCCCGAAATCAGAACTCGACCTTGGCCCCTAAAGCCAGTTCATTCGTCAATGAAGAACCTGCCTAACTCACTGGATCATATGCAAATGAAAATTGACATCCTTGCATAGTTTCATGCCTGAGGAGAGTCTTCCAGTAGATGAAGACTCCAATGCTGGCAGTGTCAAAATAGAAGATCGTAACTGCTAGAAGCTGCAGTCCACGGACGCTCATACATTGCAATGAAAGGTAATACTCCACCCAGAAGAATGTGCAGTTTGCGCGGTTTCATCAACAATTCAACATTGTAAATGCAGTCAAGAAATGGCTGCAAGAAAACGGCTTCACTTCTGCTGTAATGATGGCATCATGCATAGACTCCCCAGACCTGACGTTTCCTTCTTGTATCCTACCATGTCAAATACCTTTCTATGTCGAGTTTCAGCCATGGCGACATTGCATCTCGAGCTAATTGCGGCTGTGCCAAAACGCCATATTATGACTGCAAACGAGTTCCTGTGACCTCAAACCACGATGAGTGAAAAAGATTCTCATACAATGTCCGTGTGAGTGCCAATATCCAACGCAGTCTGGGGTTGGTCCAAATATTGAGTCTGTTATTGGAATTGTAATTCAGATGGGATCATGGAGTACGACTTTCCTTTCTCGTGCAGAGCGCCGACGACAGAGTATTGATCGATGAATTACGCGTCTTCAATTATATACGTCTTCGCACGCTCCGATCTGATCAATTTCTGCCAAGCTCACAATGAAGTCGTCATCTGCAGCATCGTCACCAATTTTCTGTGTGCCGTCGCCCCAGGATGAATGAACAGAGCCTGTGCCAAACCCTGACCGAAAGACAAACAAATGTCGTTCAGTAGGAACAATCACATACTTTCTTGGGCCTTCGTTACCTCATTCGGCTAGAATAGCAAAACGCATTGAGAGCGTGAAACTTTTATCCAGCTTTAAGTATCACTGGAAGAGCTTCTTTCATGTGTGAAGAACGCTCCGATATGGAGTCTAGAACGTGAAAGTTGAAACTGAAACATATCGCAACAATGTGATTGATCGCTGCAGAACAGAGTATGTATGTCCATCTGCTTTTTCTGCTTCTGAGCGTGTAATTTCTTGTCATAGAATGTACTTCTAGTGCGCACATCCACTGCCAATGTTGCTGGATCTACGTACCTGTACTGTCTTCCTTCCCGACGGGCTCGTCCCTCACCATCGCTTGAAGCTCTTGAGAAGGCCACTCAAATACCGGTGGTCCAGCAACTTGGCGCCTCCGCTGCTGTTGCCAATATCTCGTGCATTCCGATGCAGGTGAAGATCGATGTTCATTCTCCGCAGTGAATGACATAATTCCCTGAGTTGTGCTTTTGTGTTGAAAAACCGTCCAATCGATGCCCGTTTCGAAGCACGACGCATGATTGCCATAAAGACTGGCAGATTTCAGCATGCTGTTCTTCCTCGCAAGTATCTCCGAAGCCTGAAGTTGACGACATGGTCTCTTTGACATTCTCTTAATGCTGTGCCCATGAGGGAAAACGCTTTGGCGTTAGCTCTTGATCTCTTCATTTTCAGGAAAATAACAGATAGTGCTTGAAATCGCGCGATCCATTTGATTTCTCCGACTGACCTTCATTACGAAGACTCCGATTTACGCAATTGCTTGTTACAATCTCCAGCTTTCTCAATTCCTTCCGTATTTATACATCTCATCAGACGCCGAGAAGAATGCACATCGAGGAAGAAATGATCTCCCAGAGCATTGATGTACAGGGATTCGATAGGGATTCCGAGTTAAGCTCGGGCTCTTACAGGGACCAGACTGATACATCCTAATGATATAGACACAGGCTTTAGCAGACGAAGTGATTGAAGGATTCCTGAAAGAACATTTATGAGGTATGCGGACAAAATCTCAAGAGACACGAGTACAAAATTGCGTCATAGAGCTTAGAAGTTGAGAGCTCTCTGCAGTCCTTATTCATAGTAAAATGAATTACGCACTTAAAAGCCTTCACACTGGAGCAGATTTCCTCAATCAAAAAACATTTATAACCAACAGATACTCTATTACTTGATATTCACAAAAGGCGCATATCTTTCCATTGAACATCTGGAGTTCATCCTATGAGATTGCTTGTCAATTCATGTACAGTTTACGAGGCTAAATTGTATATTGCACGAATTATTCCCTGGGAAAGAATCACGTCAGATCGAAGAAAAGAAGAGAAGCGCAGAGTCCGTTACCATTCCTCGTAAAGGTGTGGCAGTTCCTGCTGAATCCGGTTTTGGTTAGCTGTGGCGCAGGAAGCTGCTAGTTGATGTAGGCACGGCTGCTTAATAATCTGCTGAATCTTTCCCACGGAAGCTGTCGATGACAATTCGAGCGGACTCGACAAGTTCTCGTGTGCGGATCCTTCATCAATTCTGCCGTGTTCCATTACGAAGCGATTTACTTGAAACCGATTTGTTGAGTACTCTGTGCATGATATTCTCTTGAGCGCGAATTTCTCTTTCGAAAGTAGTGAGAATGACATGATTCCTTGAACGATGGATTCATCGTGGATCACATCTTCTCTTCCGTTTTATAATTTTTGTTGCAATTTGATGGCATTTTCTTTCTTCCTTCCTTTCTTTCGTTCGAAAAATTGGTGGGTACGAGGATGGATGGTTTTAGTTAGTTGCTCTTATATGGCCCACGTAATCCAGCACCCACCAATGCACAAAAACGGATTGAAGAAACCCAAACCAATCCGCCCTCCCCATCCTTTGGGTAACTGAACCCAGTCCCCGGTCCCCCCCCCCCCTACCGCCCTGCTCCTTCCAGTTCGATTTACCCGGCCCCTTTCTACCTCCCCTCCTTTCTCCTCCATCGCCGCCCTTCTGTTTGCCCGGAGACGACGGAAGAGTCGGCGGCAAGGTCAAAGCAGCGCCGAAGAACTTAGCTCGTCGTCTGCTTTTAAGTTTTTTTCCTGCGCAGGGGGGAGCAGCGCAGAAGCGCGCCTGCTGGTGTCTCTTTGCGGACTGGGGCAAGGGAGCCACGCCGACAAGCTTTCGACTACTTTTTTTTTTTTTTTCACATAGTCTTCGATTTAATTTCCATTGTCATTCCCTTCCATGTGCTTCAACGTGGGCGTGGGTTTTAGTCTTGCACATACTTGGGGTTTTTCACCTACGATTTTAGTGTCCTTGACTATATACCTACATTCCTATCACTTTTTGGCGTGAACTACAAGTAGTATTTCAATTTCCATTTGATCAATTGGTGGGATCCCTATGTGGCGGCAGCTTTATTTTTATTATTATTTTAATGGTGTTTAGCATTACTCCTTTATGGTGGGCTAGTTGAGCATAAGGAAACTCAAACCCAACTCAAGCACTTTTTAACAAGCAATTGGGAGAACTTGCAAAAAAATTGTTTCATACAAGCTAAAGTCTTGGTAACAAGTTCCAATTTGGTGTTTCTTTCCCAACATGACCCCACCAACTTACAATTGTTTCCATTACAATTTAATCTTCAAGCATGAATTGGAATATTTTCAAGTTGCATGCAACCTAGCACCATTATCCTTACCTTCACATTTTCAGATACTATTTCAACTCTCATGACTCCACCATGATTTAGATGGCTTCATTTTTTTTTAAACAGAAAACTATGAATTCGACTTAGATGGTTTCCTCTTTTTATATAGAAAATGGTATTAAAACTTTGGGGGTTCACATCATTCATAAAGAAAAAACATGTTCTTTAAGTTGAGGGGTGTTCAAACAACTTTTGGGATAACCTACTATTTTGTGCAATAATGGTCTTTGTACGTAAATTCCCTTCCTCCAATTTCATAGGGTTTGTTGCTTTATTTGATATTCTTTCTCACTTGAAAAAAAACCAAGGTTTTCAATTATGGTTTTGACTACATTTTGAAGTTGAAAACGTCATTTTCAACTATAAAATGTTTTTTTCAACTCAAAATGATGTTTTGAACTGCCTACCAAAATAATTGTTGAGTCAAACCCACAACACATTCAAAAATCTACCTACACATGTCAATTTTTCAACCAACACTGATGTAACAAGATTTTAGTTGAAAGCAACGGACCATTTTAGTTGATGAAGCTCATCCACCTTTGTCTAGATGTCAAAGTTGAATTTTTAATTATTTTCCAACTTCAAAAATTATCATTTAAGGTAACATCCCATTGGATGAACTTTATCCACTAACAAACCATGACATCATCAAAGAATGAGTTGAAATTTCAACAACATTTTAATTAGGTCATCAAATTGTAATTTCAACTATGTTACAACTAGACTAATCAAGGAGTTTAACCAATAATTTGTTGCCATGTGACTATTCAAAATTATGTTTAGCCAAAAAATCTAAGCAATAGTTTGTTAACACATGTCCCTACCTAAAATTATGTGTAGGCTTAAATCTAGGTATATAGGTTTACTTAGAAATGATTAGATAGGTATTTACCTACTAGGCCTACCTATTTATATAGATGATGCGTTCCTAAGCTCCTTGATAAATTCAAATGTGAATCTAAGACGAAAACAATGGAAGAGTAAAAAGTTGGGGCACACTCCATGGCTTGTAGCATTTTGGGGGTAGAGGGGCGTGTTAGAGCTCCGAAATGGGGGTTTAACAAAAGTGACAAACATCAATTATTCACATGGACTTGTACAAACCAAACAAAAAGTTGGTTAATGTGTAATTATAACGTTTTAGTGCATGAACAAACCACAGATAAACACGAATTCACAAGACTCACCACGGCCTGAACTTAGGGGAAGCCACCACCTTCCCCCTTATAGTATACTTTATGCTTGGCGGCGGAACTAGCACCCAAATGTCATTTTGTCCCAAGACTCCCAAGTGGGAATCCTGAAATTCTCACATTTGGGACCTTTGCAACTTTGGGGGCTCGTAATTTTGTGTGCAGACCTCCGATTGAGATGAAGTTTAAAGCAAAGTTGTAGCCCTCGTCTAAAACTTTCCAAAGGTATAAAATACTCCTTAATCCAATGGGGTTTGACCCCTGCAATCGCTCTTTAAAAGTTCGAGAGTCCATCGGGACTTTAATTCCCAAAATGGGAGTTCATTTGGGAGTTTGAGGGTTCATTCCCTCACATTCTCCTACATTCCTAGGAACATGAAATGTGACTCCCATGCTTCCCTGTTGGCCCATACCCTTGCAAGCCCTTGCCTTGGTCACGAGCCCAAGGCTAGGGTTGCCACAATAGACCTACTTAACTTAAGCTTAGGTAGATAGGTAGGTAGGTAAGCCTAGGTAAATAAATAAACCATAGTGTTATTTAAGCTTAAGGTAAATAAATAAGCTTCAAATAATCTTTTTTTCACCACATAGACTTTAAGGTCAAACCTTTGTTATCAATTGGTCCTAAGTGCCAACTTCACGTTTTGAAAACACTTGGTGCATGCATTTCATTATGTAGTTTACAAATTTGGAAAGTATGATAAACAATATGGGATAAAAATTATAGTTGCACTTTAGTTGATATTTTGTTTCAAATGTTTTAAAGAATTTTTTTAAAACCATCACCCCATATTTTTTTAATTTTCAGTCTGTTTTGAATGATTTAAAAAGTAATGGATGTGCCAATTAGTGATTTACAAGACTTCGTTGAATTCCAAATGCAACAAAGTAGTGAGAGAATAATTTAATTTCAACAGTTGATATTTTGTTTCAAATTTTTTGAAAAAAAAACTTTAAACCTCTTTAATTTAAAACCCCATATCTTTTTCATTTTAGGTCCATTTTGAATGATTTAAAAAAACTATGGGTGCACCAATTAGCGATCTATGATATCTCTCAGATTTTCAAATGTAACAAAGCAATGAGAAAATAATGTAATCTCAAATTCCAAAAATTCTGATATTTTGTTTCAAATGTTCTGGAGAAAAAACTTAAAACCTCTTTAGTTTGAAACCTAATATCTTTTTCATTTTAGGTCCATTTTGAGTAATCTAAAAAGCTATGGGTGTGCCAACTAACAATCTATGATATCTCTTTGATCTATAAATGCAACAAAACAATGAAAAAATAATTTATTCAATTTCCAAAAACTACGATATTTTGTTTCAAATATTTTGAAAAAAACCTTTAAACCTTTCTAATTTGAAACCCCATATCTTTTTCATTGTAAGTTTGTTTCGAATGATTTAAAAAGCTATGGGTGCACCAACTAGCAAGGTACAATACCTCTTTGAACTTAAAATGTACCAAAGCAATGAGAAAATAGTTTAATTTCAAAATCCAAAACTATGATATTTTGTTTAAAATGTTTTGGAAAAAAAACTTTAACCCTCTTTAGTTTGAAAACCCATTTTTTTTTCATTATAAGTTCATTTTGAATTATCTAAAAAGCTATGGGTGTGCCAACTAGCAATCTACAAAACTTCTTTGAAATCCAAATGCAACAAAACAATGAATTTTTATTTATTTTTTCAAAATTCAAAATTATTTTAACAAATCTATCACCAAAAATGAACCCTCTTACACAAAATAACCCATATGCTCCTCATTCTTTGACCAAAGTGAGTGTTTTTTGTAGCATTAGAAATTGAATGGAAGGTTACAAAAATTATTTTAACAACAAAAAAGGAGCAATGTGTAAGAAGTCAATTTCTTTTGAAATCTTAAGTGTATGGTGATAGGCTTATTTACCCTAATTGAAATTAAGTTGTAATTTTGGATTTTGAGATTAAGTTCTTTTGTCATTGTTTTGTTGCATTTGGACTTGGAAGAGGTCTTATAAATATTTAGTTGATACACCCATAGGTTTTCAAATCATTCAAAAAAGACAAAAAATGAGAAAGATATGGGGTTTGAAATTAGAAAGGGTTTTAAGTTTTTTCTTCAAAACATTTGAGGCAAAATATCAATTAAATTATAACTAATTTTTTTTTTAGATGGTGCTAAGGCTTCTCTAAACTAGGGTGAACCATTTGAGGTTAATTAAATGTCTAATATCAATTAAAATGCAATTATAATTCACCATAGGTCTACTTGCAATTTTTTTTCAAAACATTTGAAACAAAATATCATAATTTTGAATGTTGAGATAATTTTTTTGTTGTTGTTTTGTTGCATATGGAGGATAAAAATGTCTTGTATATCTATAACCCTAGGTTTTTAGATCACTTAAAATGGACTAAAAATGAAAAAGATATGGGGTTTGAAAATAAAGAAGGTTAAAGTTTTTTCTTCAAAAAAATTGAAACAAAATATCACAAATGTCCTCTTCATCTTCATGTTTTCTTCCTTGCTCCTTTGCTTTTGGTGTTTAGAGAAAATTTGTAATCTTTCAATTTGCATTTCTAATGACATAAAGATTGTTATTGATTTGGTTAAAGAATGAAAAAAATATTAAAATTTGCAATGGTTCTTAGGCTTTGTTCAATGTTGGGTGGTTTTAAATACTTAATATCCAATTACTAACTAGATTAAAATAACAACTACCTATAATAATTAACTAGGTTAATCTGCCTACTAATTATTGTAGATAATATTAATTAATAGGGAATATTTTTCATCAAAAATTCAATTTATTGTAATGAAATTAATAAATATAATATAATATTAATAATATTAACTATTTAAAAATTACATTAACCATAAAAATTGGGACAAATACATACATTAATCTAATAACATTCTTATTTTCAAATGTTAAATTTCTAATTAATTATAAGCTAGGCTATTTATATTTTTATATTTTTAATAATTATTAATATTATAATATGATCCTAATTTAAGCAAATAATTAATAGTCAATTCTTATTAATTAATTTAGCATACATGTTGATTAAGCTTGGTTAAATTAGGGCTAACCATCTAAGGTTAATTAAATGTCTAATGTGAAACCTAAGGTACATTTAAGGCTAACCCATGAAGCACCTAGGTTAAACCTAGTGAAACCACATGCCTAAACCTTTGGTACATGCCATGTGTGCAAATACATAATATTTCAAGAAATGATTATTTAACATTCAATAAATTCAAAAATTCAACAATCAAATTAATCAGTAATTTTTTTTAATGTATTTAGTTATTTGGAAATTACCATAAAATAATATAATTCTCTATTTATTAAAAAAATTAAGTAATTTTTTTTACTTTTAAAAATTAAATAAAAAATGAATTAGGTTTTAAATTGACTATCCAACAAAACAAATTATTAATTAGTTGGTAATTCATGAATATTAACTATAAATTATTAATTTATTAAATTAATTTGTAGATATTTAATTAGTTTTAGTTAATCATTAATATTAAGTAAATAATTTAACTCATGAATAGTGAATTAAATATTTATTTATTATAATTTATTAGTTATTAACCATAATTATATAGTTGGGGTAATCCAATTTATAAACGAGATGAGGCTGGATTTTTAATGGCCAACTTTCAACATATGTTTGTGAATAGGCAATGAACCAAGTTTTTTATTTTAATGATTTTTCCAACCCATGGTGAAAGGTTATATTGCATAAGGAGCCACAAAGCAAATGCATGTTCCTAGACACCTATGGGGAGTACATTAGCACAAATGAGTAAGGAAGTGTGTTGGATGCACGAGGGGTAATGCCAAATGCACCAACCACTCCAAGTAATGTTGGTGCAATATTCCTATCTAAGGAGGAATCATTATTACTTAATGAATCAAGGCAATTTAGCCTTTAAAGACAATCCCAAGGAAAAAATTATAGGACATAGATGTTTGTTTCAATAAACAAGGACATGTCGATTTAATGTTCCACATTTTTTAACCACTCCAATACCATGCCCAATGACTTTAAACAAAGATGTTTGTGTTCTCCCACTTTTGATGTTCTATCACATCTAGACACCATGAAATAAAAAAATTCCAACAAACTTAAGGTTTCTAGTGGCAAGGTGTAGTGTAATTGATTTAAAAAATTACCAAAGTTGGAAACTAGTCACAACAAAGTTGTAAAAAAGTCACAATTAAGTTGAACTATAATGGAAAACACAGATATTATTTCATTCATCAAATTTTCCAACATTCATCCATTGATAAACAAGGCTAACCAAGATAGTGAAGCGGTGACATGATAGAGCCCGACAATTTTGAAAGTGAATTTCCCCACTATAGCTCGATTGTGAATTTATCAATTAAAATGAAAATCAATGGTCAATTAGTAGCGATGGTCAACGTCATACACTTACCAAACCTAGTTGAAAAGTCATCTAAGTTGAGGTGTGAAGTGGGCCACATGGAATTTATTGAAATAAATATAATTATGCAATCGAGGGCAAGTTGAGCATGACATGCAGTCAAAAATTGGTTGGTTAGAAAACAACTTTTTTTTCCTAATGATTACAATGTTTGGGTGTTATTAAAATCCAAGGTCTTTAATAGCCTAAATGGATTGTTGGCCCATAAATAGGCCTCCCTTCCAATAACCTATGGAGGTATTGGATTCATTTCCAAAGTTACTATAACCTTAATAATTTAACTAGGTTGTTGGATGCATATAACTTCTATTGTAATTATTAAAGTTTTTATAGACTAATGTCCTTTCCTCCTAGAACCTTTAACCCAAGTTGACATTGGCACTTTTCCCTTTTGATAACACCTCAAAGCAACTTACGACCTATTTTTAACCTTAACATGTGCATGCCTTCCTCTTTTTGAACAACTTATTGGACAACAAGTGGTTTGATTTCATTTCAAAGCATTTGCATGAGTGTTTTTTTTCCATATTTGGAAATTAACCTTAGTGGCCCCTTTTGCAGGAGCTATAGTGTTCAAGTGTAAGTTAGTCTAAAGTTGCAAGAACTTTGATTAGTCCCAACCCCACAATTTTTTAATATATTTGGTTGCTAGTTAATTTGATGGGGTGAATATGTGGCCCCCACTCTAATTTGAACATTGAAAAACATTTGGTTATTAAAGGATTACTCCTATAGTTTTTATGGTGAATATATAATTGGATAGGTGTAGATTTGGGCCAAGTGAAATAATAATTTTTTCTTTAAATCTAACAACTCCATGTGACATTTAATGGACTTTTTGGGCAACTAAACAAAATGTTTGGTGGACATTGTAGATTACAAACATTATGAAGTTTGTCAAACTAAGGACAAAACTTGTAAAACAAATTCAGATTCACACTAAAATCAAATCTAGATAGTTGAAGGGGAATTGCACCCTTAAAATTTTCCTATTTAGTTCAATTGACCTACAAAATCAAATCAAATCAAATCAAATCAAATTACATTGATGTTGTTATAGAAAAAACATGTAGAAAGAAACAAGGGATTTTGATAATCAAACATGTTGTCATCATGGAAACAAAAGGAATTGAGCTTGGAATTCATTACACAAGCAAGGTCAAAAAAAATTGTTGTTACAAAAAATGGAAATGTAAATGCTTTGCAACCATAAGTGCAGAACTATTACGAGAGCTTCCTCCTCTATAAAATCTTTGTGGCCTTCAAATAAGATGTTCATTGCACCTTAACCATCATTAGAATAATGATCTTGAGCACATCTCCATTGTCTAATGCATTCTTTGTAAGGGAAATTATGTATGGTATAAAAATGTTGTACAAACATGTGCACAACCAATGGAAAATAGGTCGTGAATCTATTGGAAAGCTTGGATTTCATAAAGGCCAAAGGGGGGTATTCATGATTGGGTCTACACATCAAGGACAATTTTTAGGACTAGCACCAAAAGACTTGCAACAATTTAGGACTTGCCCAAAAGGACATGACAATCTTGTAATTTGTATTATTTGGGGAGGATCTTTTTTCAAACTTTGACCTTTTTAGGACCTCGCATGTTTTTCAAAAAAAATTCCTTTTGAACCAAGCATTGTATGGATTCAAAATTCCTTCAACACCAATCTTGATTGCAAACTATGTGCCACCTTTATTTTTAAGTTTGAACTTCTCAATGTATATGTTATCATGTGAACCATTTTTTTTTCAAGCAACACTTCCTCAAGTTCTTATATTTTTTCAAGTGTCAAGCTACAATTTTTTTCTATAACTTGTAAGGGTAGACCCAATGTTTCATGACATAGATCGGTTTGTGCAAAATAAGGGCTTGGCAATTAGTGGGGTGGATGTTCTAAATCAAACAAATAATGAGGTACCAACCCAGGAAACTAAGGATTTTTTTGGGCTGAAAGTCTCAAAAAACGGGTACATGTAAGACAAAAAGGTTGGTGCCAAAGTAGCAAAAAGTGTTCTTGAACTATACAAGTGTGTGACAAGGAAGCAAAAGGTGACAAATGGACAAATCAACAAGTGTTTTGCATGTGGTGTTGTTTTTTGGTTGAAACGTGGCACCAAGTTCAATTGGGCAAAATATGTTGTTTACTATGACAAGTATAATGTTGAATTAAGAAAGACGAAAATGACAAATTTCGTTCAGCAAGCAAATAGTGGTGTTGTTGGTGTTGTGAAGCATGCTCCACGACCTTTTAGCTATAAACATCCAAGGCCTATGTCTAAAGTTATCCATGGAAAAACTCTCCAAAGCAACGGTTGTCAAATTTTGACTGAGCTTGAGACAAACAAAAACGTGAAGGTCCTAGGCCCCTAAATGGGATGTAAAGGAGATCCAAGTTTGTAAGCATCTTTTATAAGGTAAGTGTTTAATGTTGGGAGGTGCTAAGAAGAGCATTGTCATTGCTATTGTAAGGAATGATGAGGCCATTGTTGTTGAAAGGTCTTTGATTACATTAGAAGATTTTCATACTATTCATGCAGAAGTTGTTTGCCAACTAGCTTTGGTTGAAAATTTGTTGAAAGCAATCATTGGATTGAGAAATCAATCTTTTACTATTGGTTCATTGAGGGATTACAAAAACTTTGTTTGTGAAATGAATGACATAACACATGTTCACGTCCAAAGTGAAATGTCTTTGTAGGGAGTAAATTTAGGTCTTAGACCTAGCATTTTTGAGTGTTTGCAAGGAATAAGTTTAAGTCTTGGACTTCGCATTGATGAGAGCGAGTTCAAAGATTTTGAGACTAGGAAGGAGTGTGTGTTGAACAATTAGAGGTATTAGATGTCAAAATTGGGAAGTCCAACACAAATTTGTGTTGATCAAAAGGCTAAGGTAGATGCTTCTATTATGGAGTTTGAAAAGAAGAAGACTAGGGTTTCACAACTTGAATTTTAGGTTAGTATGCTTCAAGGCACAGTTAAAAAAATGCAAGGGGGTGGGGTTGTGTTGTACCCACAACCCATACTCTATGATATTGGTTACAAATCTAACCTTAGTGATGGTAAATTTACTCTATGTGCCAACGAATGCCTTGTTTGTGTTCAATGGTTTTCTTGCAAGGATGTTATTGTTGCTAGTTGTGGGCACATGTACCACCCATCTTGCATTTTATATTATGTTAGTTCTCATGCATGTTGTAAGGTTAATCATTGTAAGAAACATGGCAGGGTGAAAGCACATTACCAATGGGCAAAAAATGTTGTCACATTGTACTATTTTCCAAGGGTGTCCATGTTTGAACTTCAATCATGGTAATATTAAAGCATATTTTTCCAAAAATTTTACATAATATGGTAGATTGTAACACAAAAAATTCAATTGCAAAGAAGTTTTTTTTTTAAACTTATATTGCGCGACTCCAAAATATATTTGTGGCAAAAAATGTGTGTCAATATGTCCTTAAAAACGCAAATATAGTCAAAAAATGATTGAAAATGATTTTTAGTTTTAATGAAAATTATAGTATCTATTAAACATTGTGATTCCATATGATTGGAATAAGTTTGTGAGTCATGTCAAGAGTTTGATCATTATCATATCACAAATGGGTGTTTTTGGGGGTGATGACCATAAGTATGCGATAAATTAACATTTTGATAAACCATCACTTTCAAATGGAAGATGACAAGATATGTGAGGTGGGTCATTTTAAAAACTTTCATTTCAAACATTTTTCGGCTATTTAATTCAAACCCAAACCTAGTGTTGTCCAAAAGTAGAAACATGCTCTATTATATTATATGTACCATAAATATACTCATTATTTTTTAAATTGAAGCTTTTAAATTTTAATTATTTTTTCCAAATAATATTAAATATCATTAACTTTGTGAAAATTAAAATATCAAGCCTAAACATTAAAAGTGAAACCCAAAATTAAATGCAATACATTTTGCAAGAATATACTTTACATACATGTCATGAAAGTGCCCAAAGTGGCCCCTTCGTAATGTGCTTTCACCTAGCACCCAAATTGGTTACTATCCAAGGGGATTTGACCATTGAATGAAGATGTTTTGATGAGCTTGAGAATGCAATCACCAACATGCATGTCATGGCTATGAAAATTGAAAGACAAGCTTATTACTTTATGTAAGGTCCTACTAATTCTCAACCTCTTGAATTTATGTTTAAATTGCATTGAAGCTCAATTTTCATCATTGAAGCTTTTAGGTTAGATTGTTTGCCTTATTACTCATAGAACTTGAATCAAAATATTGGTTCCCTTGTGCTTGGAACCTAAATTACGAATCAAAATAGATCTTGAATTGTTTGAAAAGCCCATAACATTTTTAGTTCATGAGTCTGTACATCAAATTTGGTGCCATGTAAGTCCAAGATTAATCCATTGTCATCAAAATTAAAGAATTGTTGCCTTGTAAATCCTTAATTAAGTCCATTAGAAGTTGATAAGGAATTTAATCTAGCAAACTAATGTCTAAAAGTCCATTCCAATTTTTAAAATTGTCTTAAGAGTTAGAATTCCATGATCCAATTAGTATGGAATTTGTTCTTAAATTCATACAAATGACTTAAGGTCCATGAGATTGATTCCTTAATTTCAACTCTTATCCTGGCATGGTTCCAAATTGTTCTTTAAATTCTTTTGGTTCTTTAGGTGAATTTCCTAGAGGTCTTGATGTCGCAACTCTAGCCTTGGGTTCACGATGAAAATAAGGGCTTGCAAAGGTGTGGGCCAAGAGGGAAGCCCGAGAGTCACATCTCATGCTCCCGGGAGTGTAGGAGAGTGTGAGGGAATGAACCTCCACACTCCCAAGTGGGAAACTTTAGGAGTTGGAATCCCGATGGACTTCCAATTTTTCATAGAGCAATTTTAAGGGTTTAACATTGAATTAAAAAGTTATTTATATCATTGAAAATCTCTTAGAACGTGGATGTATAAAATGGGCTCACATGACCCATTTGCATATATAAACACAAATTATGGCCAAAAGAAGGGTTGGGAGTCAAATTGTCAATTTGACTTTTGACCACTAAAAGTCAGGAATCGCCCTAATTTCTTTACGTGCAGGTGGCATGCCACATACCATTGGAAAGATCTCGACAAGGACTACAACTTTGTTTGAGACTTCACCTCAATCAAAGGTTTGCACACAAAGTTATGAGCTTCCAAAGTTGCGGGAATCCCAATTTCAGGAATTTTGGGACTCCTGAAACAAAATGACATTTGGGTGCTAGCCCCATGGCCAGGCACAAAGAATACTATAAGGGGGAAGGTGGTGGCTTCCCCTAAGTGTGGGCCGTGGTGATTTTTGTGAGTTTACGTTTGCCCATGGTTCGTCCGTGCACCAAAAATGTTATGATTATGCACTAACCAACTTATTGTTTGGTTTGTGGAGGTTCGTGTGAATAATTAACCCACTTGTCACTTGTCCTAATCCCATCCCGAAACTCTAGCACACCCTCTACCCCCAAAGTGCTACAAACCAGGGAACGTGCCCCAACTCTTAATCTTTCAATTGATTTCACATTTAAATTCGTAGTTGAATCTATCAAGGAGTTTGGGGGTGTGTCACTTTAACTTTTTTTGTATTCCTAATAATTCCTTGAATTTGATATCCTAGAAGGTTTTGTAGTCTTAGTTTTCTTTTTCATCATCTGATGTCTTGAATTACTTTTGTGTTCAATCATCTTGTGTTCTTGACATTTTTTGATTTGATGTCTTAAAATTCTTTTGGTCCTAGGTTTTCCTTTCAAATGATGTGATGTCTTGAATTGCTTTCAAATGTTGCCTTCATTTTTGTATTCAAAATTCACATTTGTAAGTTTGAAATCTTGAATTGCTTTCATTTTCCTTGGATTCCTTTTAACATTTGATCTCCTAATTTTCCTTGGTGTTCCTTGTTTTCAAGTTAATGATAATTGATGGCAGTTCTTTGCTTTCAAGTTGATGACAATTCCTTCCTGATGTCTTAATTTTTCATGCTAATTTATTTTATATTCATGTTTATTCACATTTTGGTTTGAAATTAATATTTCCATTATCTCAAATGGGCTTTGTGTAGGGGTTGACCAAATAGAAGATGGATTCATGTTTACAACCTCAACATCTGAGATCATTCAAGGTGATTTGAGAAGCATTATGAACAACACACATACCTTATGGTCAAATTCTTATGTTGTATCTCACATATAGTCCCAAGTTATCCCCATGGGTTCCAATATGTTAGAAGATTTTGAACCAAACATGGAGGACTGCTCAAAGGTTCTTTTGATCACAAAGTTTTTCACTTGGAATTTGGATACAATGCTTGCACCTAAAATGCATGGTGTGTAGTATCAATAGTTTAGATCTCATATTGTAAGTATAGTCATTTTTAATCTATCAAATTCCATTTATTTGATCTATTTCACACAACATGAACATAATTTATAAGTTTTTATAATTGCATGTTTTAGGACTATCAATATTCAAGCTCTTGCTTCAATTGCATGATTAGAAGGCCATTGAATAAATGCCCAATTTATGACAATATCCAAGGCTAAACCTAGTCTACACCTTCAATTTCAAAAGGGGAGGTCACAAGCCCTTTCAAACACTTTAAACCATTTGTGCTTCCAAATCAAAAATCCAAAAGCTTAAGGTTTAAAGGTTTGAACTTAGTTGCAACTTTTGACATTAATGTAATACCTACCTTTTAGGTTGACCACAAGAAAACATTGGTTGCTATAAAAGTTGACGAACCTACAAAACAACCAAGCATGGAGATATACATGATAAAAAAGGCTGATTTTGACTTTCATAAAGGTGATTCCTCATCTAAGTATGAAGATACTAGGCTTGCATTGGTGCACCACCCAATTCAAGTAATATTAGCAAAGGAGGCCAAGAATGTTGACTTCATGGATGGTTCAAGTGATTCAATTCATAATTCAAATGATGAGGATGATAGTTCATGCAAACCAGTAACTCTAATATCCACTGGAAAAGGTCTTATTGACATGTTGGATAATCATGTTGGTGAAGCTTTGGAAGAGCCAAATATAATCTCAAACCAAGGTTCATGTTCATAACTTCAAAAATACCAAAATAAAGATAAAATGAAAAAGGTAAAAAGACCAAACCTTGTCTATCCAACTCTTGCTTGCTTCGCCAAGAAAACTAGAAGACTTGCGACTATCATCGTCAAATTTAAGCCACTTAGAAAGAAATTCAAAAAATAATGCTACATGTTTACATAGATCTAAATCCATTAGCATGTGCATTCAAGGAACATAGTTACCATTTTCATTTACAAATGTGGAACTATTATTAAATTAATGGAGATCTTACATGACAAGGTAGGTTGGTATGCCATTTCTCTAGTCAAGTTTGTCACATTTTTCTAGTCAAGTTTGTCAAGTTTCATGTCATCACTTCTATTATGTTTTATAACATCAAAAGAAAAATTGAACCTCTAGCCTTCACTAGTTGTTGCACCAACAACTTTGATGTTCTACACCCACACATGTTAGTGTATACATCATGTTTCAAGTTGCCCAACCCATAACATGTTTCCAACATAAGCCTTGAGTATACACATTGGTATGCATATTGATCTTGGGTTTAAGTTGTGTGTACACATTAATCCTACTAAACATTGTATAATAAAATAACATAAAAACATTAATAGGTCTTGTCTAAAAGTCTTTAAGCAAAGGCAATTACTAAAAGGAAATGGCCATAATATTACTGGACAAATAGTCACCTTGCTTCAAGCTTCTTAATCACATATCAACTTTCAAAATTTGGCCCTAAAGCTAAGTCATCTTATTAATGCAACAACTATAGTCTTATGATAAAAAATCATCTCAAACCAAGAACACGTAGATGCACATATATATTATGGTTTATATTGCCCATTGGTATGCTAAACTTTAAAACTATACCTTATCACACATGCATCAAACCTCAACAAAAAATTTGCTTGATCACAACATTGAACTATTGTCCAACCTTCAAAGTCAAATCCCACATGGATAGATATAGATATATATCATCCTAATGAACCAAATGTAAAGGATTAACCTTGTAAATTAACCTAGTTGTGAAATTTTATTACAATTTTGGTTAGGTCCAAATGTCATATGAGCTTAAACACACTTTTTTTTCCTAGAAGCTAGAAAGTTGGACTTGGACATATTCATTTATCTAGATTCAATTGTGATATATAACACATTTTGAAAGGTAATTTTTCTTTTAATGAACATCCAACAACAAAGACTGCAAGGTTAGTTGTAAAATGTGTATAATTTACTTAAGGAGCTACTTAAACAAATGAATGTATATATCTAATTGATCTTATCATTTTGATTTAAATAGCTCACATGTATATATATCTACAACAATAGATCTTTTAATGCATAGTGCAACTTGGAGAAATAATTTGGACAAGGTTTTCAAATGCCACAATATAGGTCACCAATTATATTACATAAGGAATTCCATACTAGCTCATTCCAAAATTACAATTGTTTCAAAAATTATAGTTTTCAAATTATAATCATGATAAATTACAATTGACCAACCAACAACAACACAAATCACAATATGAAATAATCTTAAAATATGTATGAACAAGGGTTGTGCATAAAATAAATCATTTAGTTTCATTTTATTACAAAATGTATCTTCAAACAAAAATAATCTTCATCACAATGAGAATGATCTATAACCTTCAAAAGCCAAAAGCCATGTATTTGAATGTGAAAAAAATCAAAGAAAACATGAACATTGCAACAATTTTAAAATCTATAATGCAAATGCAAGGGCTACAAGTAGACATGGGTAAAATCATTCATTTTCTTCATTTTAATTTGGATTACAGATTGTATCTTAAGAAAAGTAACCTTGGAAAGTTAAAATATAGGTTTTCCCCCTTTTTGTTTGCAAAACCTTTGCACCATCTAGAACTTCATTACCCTAATCAAATGGGAAAAGATACAAGCTTCAACTTTGTCACACTAGACAAAAGAGTACAAGCTCCTTCCTTGTTGGTTGAAATATTTACCAATGAGAACTTGACTCCCATGCGGAAATTCTTGACCAAAAGCATCCACATGCATATCTTTAATCACCATATGCAACCCTTCCACACACATTAAAACCCAAAAACCAACATTGTCTTTTATGTTGTCTTAGGTTATAATAACAAAACAGTCCCCAACTTCTAAGTAAGTAGCCAATGACTCCCCATCATTAAAGATTTCCCATGCATCAATTGTCTCTATGTCACACCTAGAATCAATAGGCAAACAATGTTCCAATGTCATTAAGTCAAACGTTACAACATGGGTTTCATTATCACAAGGTCCATCTTTACCATCTAAATATAACTTGTAGAAGCATGACAATTCACAAACATGAAACAAGGTATTGTTTAGATGAGTAACATTCCAAATGGAACATTTTGATCTATTGCCTTTAATTGTCTATGTTTCATAACCCAACAAATTTATCCTTGGGTGGTACCACTAGGAATGTCATGCCCCAAATTTATGTGACCCATCCAACTTCAAGACAACACATGACTCACATAAAGAAGCTTTTCATTCCAAATTATTTATCAAAAGGTTACCCAAGTAATGTAGAATTAAAAACTCTAATTAAATTTATTAAAAAATGTGTTTTGATGTGGAAAATGAATGCATAAAGAAAAAGTTTCAAGAATGTCATATGAAGGATTATTTTTTTATTAGGAACGCAAAAGGAATCTATTTTTTTGAGAAATTTTCTTGGATGTTAATTTTTTTAAATACTTCAAATGCCAACCTACTTGATGTCTTTTATAAATAATTGATTGAATCAATTTTGATTTAGTTATGAATTTTTAAAATCAAGATTGTGAAGCCCCAAATGGCCATTGATGTCAAGAACACAAATGATAACTATTTTCACCTTTTGTTGTTTTAATGACTAGTTTGGATCATTCCCTTGTGCATGTATTACATAAACAAGAAAAAATATCTATTGTGTAAGTGTAAGGACACTTAAAAGAAAAAAATCAAGAATTGGGTCAAGAATCAAAATGTTAATTCCTATTATACATTTTTGAGTGTTCATTATTTTCATGAGTGTGTGCATAGGTGGGGAACACATAGCTCACCTAGTCCAATCAAATAAACTAATGTATATTAGATCTATATATTTCATTACTTGAAAAAATGATAGTTGGATAGTTCACGTTGATGTTTTATTCTTTAACACACTCAAAAACCATAATGAGTGAAATATGGTTGATGGAAAATCGATGAAGTATGTCTATTTTGTAAGTTTTCATCCATCAATCATATGAATGATTAATCTATTATTCATACTTATTCCACATAAATAATGAAATTATTATATATGATTGTGGTCATTGAAAGTCATTTAGGATAGTTAGTCATTATTTCCTTGGTTACAAAGGATAGAATTTCTACTAGTGCTTGTAGGTCATAGATTGTTACTTGTACCTCCATACTTTTTACTTGTACATCCTTGTTAGATAGTTTTAAAATTAACATGTATTAAAAAAAGTAAAGTTCCATGTTTCCTAGGACATGCACAAGTAGATCAAATAAAAAATGAAGGTTGAAAACACAAATTGTAGCTATGAAGGTTAGTTCAATTGAGTAAATATATTTGGTATTTAATGAAAATTGACTACTCTTAAATCTAATGTCATTCCTTTTGTTTTTTTGGTAGCAACAACAATAGCATGGTTTGATGATGTCATGGATCTTGATGACATGGTCATTGAAGTCCCAAACACATTAGGTTCAAACAATTGCTAGAAGCCATCCTAAGTTGTTCATCATGACAGTGGTTTTGGCATTCTAGAGGAATCACAACTTGCTACTAAAGTTTGCATTGTTGAAGTTGTTTACGATAATCCAAATATTGGGAATGACCCCAACATGATTACCACAACTCCACCTATAATTGGAAGTGGAGTATAAAAGGACCCAACCCAATTGGCACAAAGTTATTTATGCTTAGGAGTGGAATGCAAAAGGCATCTCAAGCCTCAAAGGACACACAAAAGATTCCTTACCCAACTTAGGTATTGGAGTGACATTTATAATATTACTTGCCTAGCCTATCAATGTCAAAAGTACTTTAATACCTACCTAAACACCAAATTCAAATTCCATTGAGGTCAAAAGCACTAGGCAAAAGAGGCTTGATGATGTTGATACAAGTCCTCCAAGAAAGAATGTTGGAAGACGTGGACAAAAGTAGCTTGATGTTGTTGATATAAGTCCTCCAAGAAGGAATGCAACAATATGTGGATGTGTGGCAACCCTTACTAAAAAGAAACAAGATTTTGTTGCCAATAAGAAGAGGAAGAATACAAGGGATGATAATCTCAATGCAGAAACTAGCTACATATGTTGTCCAAGAAGGTAGGGTAGTCTCTACATGAAATAACAATGTATAGGACTAACAAAAGTTGTCATGACCTTAGCCTTGGACTGCAACCAAGGCAAGGGCTTGTAAAGGTGCAGGTCAAAAATGAAGCCCAAGAGTCACATTTCATGCTCTTAGGAGTGTAGAATGGTGTGATGGATTGAACCCACACATTGCCAAGCGGGCTCCCACTTTGGGAGTTGGAGTCCCAATGGACTTTTGAATTTTCAAAAAACGATTGTAGGTGTCAAACCTCATGGGATTGAAAATTTCCTTATACCATTAAAAAGCTCTTGGAACTTACATGTTTAAAATGGACTTGCACGTCTCATTTGAGTACTTAAAACACAAGTTATGGTCCAAAGAAAGGTCGGGAGTCAAACTGCCAACTTGACTTCCGACCACTAAACATCAGGAATCTCCCTGATTTACTTATGTGTAGGTGTTGTGCCACAAATTGTTGGAAAGCTCTTGATGAGGACTACAACTTTGCTTTAGACCTCACCCCAATCGGAGGTCTACATAAACATTTATGGTCATCCAAAGTTGCAAGAGTCCCAATTTTAGGAATTTTGGGACTCCCAACTTGGGAGTCTTGGGGCAAGATGACATTTGGGTGCAAGCCCTATGGCTAGGCACAAATAATACTATAAGGGGGAAGGTGATGGCTTCCTTCAAGTTCGGGCCATGGTTAGTCTTGTGAATCTGTGTATGCTCGTGATAAATTTATGCACCAAAAGTGCTTCAACCATGCACTAACCAACTTGTTGTTTGGTTTATGCAGGTTCATATGAATAAATTGACTCACTTATCATTCATCGTAGTCCCCATCCCAAAGCTGCAACATGCCCTTCTACCCTCAAAGTGCTACGAATTAAAGAACGTACCCCAACTCCTTCTTCTTCCATTATTTCCATTTCTAAACTGACATTTGAATATTTCAAGGAATGTGGGGGTGCATCACATGGTATCAAAGCTTTGGTAAAGTTCAATCCACCTATTGGGGAGTTTTGATGGCATTGAAAAGGACCCATAAAGCAGTACAAGAAACCACCTAGGACCCAAATGTTCCATCCAAGGCCATTAGGAAGGAGGAACAAGAGGATTTTAAAAAACAAAAACACCATGACAACTACAATGATCATGAAAATGAAGAGGAGCAACCAACCACAATCCCTTTCACTCCAAAACAATTGGAGGTTTTACTTAAAATGAATAGGCCCAATTTCACTGAGTTGGTTGTGGCCCTCAAAGGAGGATCATTGAAAGGTGTAGGATTCAAGCTCGCTAAGCTTGGGAATTTTGATGGGGTCCGAGATCGGAAGGTTGTAGATGCTTGTGGAAATGAGGACTACCTTCATGCCACCAAAGTTGGGCAACACTCTACCATGGAACTTGCCCAATCCTATTTAAAGGGGTATGCTTCGACATGGTAAAGGCCATAGGTAAGAGGAAGGGAAGACCCATGGCTACACATGGGAATTCTTCAAGGAATGGATTGAGTTGGAATTCATTCCAAAGAATTCTGACTACATTTCAAGATGCAAACTTCGTGACCTTGTGAATGTGGCAAATGACAACTTGTGCCAATATGTGAGGGCATATTTCGAACTCATGCTTGAGATCCAGCATATGCATGAGTTAGATCGAGTGTGCCATTTTGTGATGGGGTTCCCAACTTGGGCTAAGTGTTAAATTATTTCATAAGAAAGCACGCCATGAAAGGGAATGGCACCAAGGGCAAGACACTTCAAAAGGGGAAAAGCCCAAACAATTTCAAGGTTCGAGTTTCAAACTTAAAGGAAATTTCATAAAAAAGAGGGTTCCTTTAAAAGGGAGCCAACCCAAGGGTATGTTAGTGGGAAGCCCAAAGGAACGTGTTTCAATTGCAATGAAGTGTTATGTCTTTTGGACATAGGGGTTTCCCACAACTTCATAACCTGAAAAAATACCAAAATAATGGAATTATATTTGGAGGAGCTCAAAGCACCCATTGAAGTGCACTTTGCAGATGGGGTTCCCCATCCCACCACATTGTAAGTAAAAGATGTGCCTCTTCAATTAGGGAATTAAAAAAGAAAGGTGGATTTATTGGTTTCCATCTTAGGGGGAATGGCATGCATTTTGGGAATCGAATTCATCACCCATAATAATGTGTTCATAGAAGGGCACAATAGGTTAATTATAATCCCATCCAAAACTGGGATCGTTCAAGTGAAAGCACATGAAGTGCCTAGTGTGGGTGGATCGACCATCCACTTGATGTTGGGGAAAACTTTGGAAAATGAATGCATGGGAGGTTATGGCATGTTGTGTGTGATGTGTGTGTTGGACAAGTTCGAACCAAAGGAAGTTACTAACTTGGTGAGTCTTCCCAAGTGCATCAAGTGAATGTTGGACAAATTCCTAGATGTGATGCCTGAAAAGTTACGCAATGATTTGCCTTCGAGTAGACGAGTCAACCATGTAATTAAGGTGATGTCGGCAGTGACACCTCCTGCCAAGGCCCATATTGAATGAGTCCTGAGGAGTTGAAGGAATTCAAAGTTCAACTTGAAGAACTATTTGCAAAGGGATATGTCAAACCTAACAAGTCACCATATGGGGCACCTGTCCTCTTTGTTCACAAGAAGGATGGGACATTAAGGATATGTGTGGATTATAGAGCCCTCAATAAGGTGGTAGGGAAAAATCGATACCCATTAACTTGAAATGAAAATTTGTTTGATTGACTTTCGAGAGTTAAAGTATTCAATAGGATTGACCTATGTTCAGAATATTAGCAAATTCAAATTATAGAAGGGACAAAGAAGAGATCACTTATCACACAAGGTATGGCTCATACAAGTTCTTAGTGATGTCTTTTAGACTCACCAATGCACCCGCCTCATTTTGCACATTCATGAATGACATTTTTCAGGAATGGTTTGATTATTTTGTGGTCGTATACATAGACGAAATTTTGGTCTATTAAAACTTTATGGAGGAGCATGTGGAGCATCTTCGAAAGGTGTTTCAAAGGTTGAAAGAAAACAAGTTATACACTAAGTTCGAAAAATGTGAATTTGGGGTGACAAAAATGGTTTTCCTTGGACATAGGATCACCTAAGAAGGTTCAAAGATGGATGACCACAAGGTGAAGGCAATTTTGGATTGGGAACCACCTAGGTCAGTTCTAACCTTAAGATCATTTTTAGGATTAACCTCCTATTATTGCAAGTTGATGAAGAACTTTGCAAAGATAAACATGCCTTTAACAAACCTTTTGAAAAAATCATTTGGAACTTATGATTGGGATGAAGCATGCAATGAGGCCTTTGAAGCCTTGAAAGGCATTTTGGTGAAAACGCATGTGTTGAAGTTGCCCAACTTTGACAAAGATTTTGAGATCCATTTTGACATCTCCAATTTTGTGATTAGGGGAATTTTAGTGCAAGATGGAAAGTTGGTGGCTTTTGAAAACAAAAAGTTGAGCAAGACAAAATGAAAGTGGCCAACACATGAAAAAGAAATGTGGGTTATGATTCATTGTCTCAAGACTTAGGACCATTACATAGGCTCCAAGGATGTGGTGGCATGGACCAATAATATCACCTTGAAATACTTTGCCACTCAACCAAAGTTGTCATCAAAACACATTGGCCTTGTTCAACGTGGACATTCGACATAAGCCTGGGAAGGATACCATGCTACCTAATGCGTTAAATCAAAAACACCAACTTAAGGTGGTGTATGTGGGGGAAATAGAAATTCAAAAATAAGTTCGACTAGTGAACTGTCGTGACAAATTTGCTAAAGCAATGAAACATAACATTAAAAAAGGAATCAAGTGACACTTCCATTTATGAAATGGATTATTGTGGTATAAACAAAATTGGCTTTATGTTCCAAAAGGGAAGCTTAGGGATGTGCTCTTGAAGGAATGTCATGATGGGCCCCTTATGGGCCATGGTGGCACAAAAGGCACCATAACATTCCTCAAGAAATCCTACTATTGGCTTAATTTGAAAAATAATGTAGAGGAATACATGAAGACTTGCTTGACTCGCTAACAAAATCGAACACTCAATAAAAAACAAGCAAGATTGTTGTGACCATTACTAATTCTTGAAGGACCATGGGAAAGTGTGTCCATGGATTTCACAGTGAATTTGCCACCATCAAGGGGTTTTGATGTAATCATGATGGTGGTTGATCGATTTAGTAAGATAACACATTTCATTCTGACCAACAAAAGTGCCATGGCCCAAGAAATGGGAAGGTTGTTCTTCACGCATGTGTTCAAACATCATGGCCTTCCCAAGGACATTCTATCGAATCGAGACCCAAAGTTCATAAACAAGTTTTAGCAAGCCTTGTTGTTGTTACCCTAACTTAGGGCTCGCAACCAAACCAAGGGCTTACAAAGGTGCAGGCCAAGAGGGAAACCAAGAGTCACATTTCATGCTCCTGGGAGTGTAAGAGAGTGTGAAGGAATGAACCCCCACATTCCCAAATGAACTCTCACTTTGGGAATTGGAGTCCCAATGGACTCCCAAATTTTCAAAAGGAGATTGAAGGAGTCAAAACTCATTGGATTGAAAAGTGTTTTATATCATCAAAAAGCTCTTAGAACGTAGATGTCTAAAATGGGCTTGCATGACCCATTTGGATACTTAAAACATAAGTTATGGCCAAAAGAAAGGCCAGGAGTCAAATTGTCGAATTATGGGCCTCCAAAGTCACAAGAGTCTCAATTTTGGGAATTTCGGGACTCCCACTCGAGAGTCCTGGGACAAAATGACATTTGGGTGCTAGTCCCATGGCCAGGAATATAATATACTATAAGGGGGAAGGTGATGGCTTCCTCCAAATCTAGGCCATGTTGAGTTTAGTGAGTCCGTGTACCAAAAGTACTCAAATTACGCACTAACCAACTTATTGTTTGGTTTGTGCAAGTCCGTGTGAATAATTGATTGCTTGTCACTCTTCCTAATCCCCATCTTAGAGCTCCAGCACACCCTCTACCCCCAAAGTGCTACAAGCTAAGGAACGTGCCCCAACTCCTTACTCTTCCGTTATTTTCACCTTAGACTCACATTTGAGTCTATCAAGGAGCTTGTGGAAGCACATGGGGTTGGAGCTCAAGATGAACACCTCATTCCAACCCCAAATGGATGGACAAATTGAAAAAATGAACTTGGTTATCTAACAATTCCTAAAGAATTATGTGGTAGTGAATCAACAAGATTGGGTTGACCATTTTGAGTTAGCAGAATTTTGTTGCAACAATTTGGAACATTCGGCAATAGGGGCCACCCCCTTTCAAATGGTGACAAACAAGTCAATAATTGTGCCTATAACTTGGGTTGCACATGGGCAACCCCTAAGTGATGCAAGTGAGGAAGTGCTAACGGTCACATAACTTGATGAAAATAGGCAACACTTATAGGAGATGGCTAAGGCCAATCTTGAAAAGGTGTATAAACAATACAAGGATTTTATGGACAAGTCTCGATGAAAGGTGAATTTTGAGGAAGGAAATGAAATGTGGTTGAACATCAAAAATTTCCAATTACTGGAAGGTTTGAGCCACAAATTTTTGGGCCCATATGCAGGTCCATTCAAAGTGTTGGAAAAAAAAATTCTTGACACTTACAAATTAAAACTACCAAAAAATCTTAAAATTCATCCCATATTTCATGTTTCGTTTTTTAAATTGATTGCCCATGATGCCTCAAGGCCTAATCGAGGGCACATCTCAAGGCCTCCACCCAATCTCATTGATAACGAACCAAAATTTGAAATGGAGGTTGTGCTCAAGTCAAGGCAACTAAGGGGGCAATAGCAGGAGTACTTGGTCAAGTGGAAAGGATACCATTCAATAGAAGCATCTTGGGTAATGAGTTGGATATGAACATGCCCAAGAAACCATTAAAGAATTCCACAATAAACCAGTGAAGAAACAAAAGAAACATATAATGTGATGAGGACATCACCTTTCTTTTAGTGGGGTAAGAAATTACATAAATGTACCACATCGAGTTACAATTGAAATAAAGGTTAAAAACTTTCAAGAAACTGTATCACAAACATAGTGAATACCACTAGATTTTGATTTGGGCTTACGCAAGAAAGTTCCATTTGTCCATGCCACTTGATGACTATTTTAGGACTCCCACTTTGGGGCTAAAAGAAACCTTGGCCCCAAAAGTATGAAAAAAATTGTTTATTGGATGTATTAGTTGCAAGTTATTTTGTTTTCATGGTCATGTTACTTAAATGACTTTAACATCAATCGGACTACCTAAAATTGGGGCATTGGAATACAAAGGCTACAAAATTAATGTCAAGTTAAGGTTGTTAACACAGTAAATAAACTTATAGTTGTGTCGGTTGCACTTATAACATTTTGGTGCAGAAGATGGGCTGAGTTTACATGGGTTGAGTTTACATGTCTAAACCAATTATTGTTTGGGATTTATTCAACCATTTTTAAAAAATTTGCTTTGTGATACTATTAATGTTGTAGAAACAAAGTCAATTCAACTATATTCAAGCTTTGTTAGGTATGGCTATCTTTGCACTCCCTTTTATTAATGGATTTTTTTTGTCTCATTCAAAGTTATTCTTATGATAACCAAGGGGAATTAAACTTTTCATATTAATTTTTTCATGTGATCGTGTTGTATGTAGGGATTTCCGTGCATTGAATTAGTCATACTATTGGGATACAATTTTGTCACATTTGTCAATTCTTACAATTGTGGTACATGGCCAACTATGGATTTAAAGTTGGTTGTGTTTATATCCTTAGTGTTGGGCTTTGCAAATGGGTTTCCATGCCTTTACATAATGTTTGGTTGTTAATATGTTTCCATCGAGGGTCCTTTTTTTAAATTGTATTAAGGGTGGCATAAAAGGGAAGTAAATGTGGGTGTCATAATGTAGACTAAAACAACGGTTAGCTCTAGGTCTGAGAAAGTTGAAAATGTTGGCAACAATCCAAATTATCAAACATAAAACAATTGATCTCAAATAAAGAAGTTAGCCCATAATCAATGCATTATTCTCATTAGAATTAATGAATACTTGGTAACTTCTAAAAAGTTGTTGCAACAAAGTTGCAAACTCTATGAATTTGAATTATTTTCCTTTTGTAACCCACATATATGTTATGGATCTCAAGTCGCCTTAACTCTGTTGCAAGTAGGAGATGGTTGTCCTTTAGAATGTAGAGATCAAAAGATTAGAGGTATGGTCAGTGGTGGATGTTTCAAATGTTATAAGATTTTTAAAAACTATAATTGGTTATGGATGCATAAATTATAATTGTAATTTAGTTATGATGCCACAATAATATTGACTATAGATATATTGAATTTTACATATGTATCAATATAATTAAAAATATGTAATATATGTTGTGATAGATACAAAATGTTTTTCTAATTTTACATTGATATAGATTAAAAAATTGAAGTGAAGTCAATAATATTGATATGGATGTATCATATAATTATAATAGTTGTCATAATTGTGTTGTAGATTAGGTGCAAAAAATCCATGGAGTAGTCACATATTTTTCCTACCTATTTACTTATATATAAGACCTTGCACTTCAATAGAATGGGTTACCAAATTTAAAACCACGGGTTTAAGGTTTAGGGTTTAGGGCCAAATAAGGTTTAAGGCCATGTGATATTCTTCCATAACTAAATCATGTCAAATGTCCACTAAATGTTGCACTAATGGGTGTTGGTTCACATTGGTTCAGATGTTAGACATATTAAGCATTAGGCAAACATGAAACCAAGTGTGAATGAAGGTATTTTTATTTTAGGAGACCTTGATACCCCTTAACAATTGTTCTAATTTGTAGAGGGTTCTTTTTAGTTAAACTCCATATCTAGTACTTGGATAATTTTAATAATGCCCCATTTATCAAAATTGTTAAAAGGGTCCTCACAATTTGATTTAAGATTAGTAATTTAAACGGACTTGGGGAATTTGCATGTGTATTCATTATTAGAGGGGACTTAGCATTTAATAACCCCCCTTACTGATTAGTAGAAGGGAGATGATGATATTACATCCAATGTTAATAATATGAAGGTGAAGTGTATTTAATAAATAATCATGGCAAATGTCATTTATTTTTTCACCTTAACCCTTCATTCAATTTTTATTGGAATGGTTATCAACATAGGTTAACCTATATTGTACACCTATTATAATGCATGTAAGTGAAATGAAAACTGTGTGTCTACATTGAATTCAGACACTAACTGCCAATCAAGGACGTACCCTCCACTACCCTTCATCCATCTTCCTGTTCTTTCATTTTCTATTTCAATAAATAGGGCTTCTGTTTATGACCTTACAAGATGGTGAGCTTATTTCATGATTTTAATAAGTAGTAGTTTTGAAGAACTATTGTTGGGACACTGTAGTTGAAAATAGTTCACGGTTCATTTGATTTTCATTGTTGTAATAAATGGGGTTTATGTTTGTGAAGATTTGTCATGTTGAACTTATTTCGAGATCTTAAGAATTTTTGTAATACTAGTTTTGAAAATTGTTGTTGAGCATTGTAGTTGTTGGAAATTGTTCATATAATATTATAAAAGGTGAGGGAATTTTCAAGTCTAGCAAAACTATGTGAATGGGCAAAACTTTCATGTGAGTGAGTTGTGCATTCAATTGTGAAAGAATTGAAATGAGGGAAGGTAATTTGAAAAAATATATACATTATGGTTAAGTTTCAAGAGGTGGTTGAGGGCAACACAAAGTGGTTTGAAGCAAAAATATTAGCTTTGTAATGAGGGGATAAATATTAAGAAGGATTTTGACGATTATCATGCTACAATTGTAGAATGTGAGGCATTGTGGGGCAAGAGAGAAGGGTGAAATGGCTTCAAGTATGAGAGTTGTGGTGATGTAGGGTTGATTACTAGAATCCAAAAGCTCTACCCCTTTGTTTATCAAAAGACAAAAATCACTAACAATTCCATATATGTTAGTTTTACTTATGGTTTTGTTGGTTGAAAGGAAACAATTCAAGGTCAATTGTGCTAGGTTTGCCATAACAAATGCAAACAATGGATGCAATAGGCCATAGGACTAAGTCATGATCAGAATGTGGGATTAATAAACGATTTACGTTTGAGCATTCTAATATATTACTGGTTTCAAAGGGACTGTCAAGTTAACAAACTAATAGTGTAGTGGATTAAAATAACGCAATCACAAAAAGTGTAGACAATGGGCCACTCAAGAAGAGGATGAAAACTATTGATGCCCAATCCCCAATTATCACACCAGAAAGGATGTGGAATGTGGGACAAATTCTAGACACAAAGGCAATGATGGTTGCAAAGTTGTAGACATAGTTGAATGGATTACTTACAAATAAATATTTAATTTCTCCTACCATCAAACTTGCTTTAACTAAAGTTGAACAATGCAAGGTAGACTTGGAAGTTATTGTGGGTTGCATGGATGGGATGAAGGATGACATTGAAAAAGTTGGGGATTCTAAGTTCAGTGTTGTTCAAGGCGCCTTGAAAACAAGGAACAATGGCTTGAAAAAAGAGGGGAGGGTGGGTGCACTTCTTGACTTTACTCAAGTGCATGTTGGCGCAATTCATATTCATTCTGAGGTTGATTGCATAAAGGTCCAAGTTTGTCTTAAACATGCTTAAACATTAGAAGAAAAACATGTATTTTTTATTGGTCTTTACGACTAAATTTTAGTCACAAGCAAAATTTTGCAACTAAAATATCTTTAATCACCTAAAACAAGTCACAAATGACAAAGGCTATTGGATGAAAGAAAAAGTCAACAAATACAAATTCATCTTTTGATTCCATTGTATACATGTTATCACATGTGACTAAGATGTAACTATTTTGGTCACAATTGAAGGCAAATGATGTCTTGCCATATGTCTTAATATTTGATTATGTAAAATATTATTAGTATTATTATTTTGAAATAATCTAATATATTCAATTCAAATGTTTGGATGATTTTATATTATGACACGTGACCCAATGTAAATATGCCACATGGCATTAAAAATAAATTAATATTAATATTAATATTAGGTTGGTAGGTACATAAATAAGTGCTTCCAAACCTAGGTTACATTCCTACCTACCTACTTAGGTAAAAAAATAGATAGTTAAGTTCTACCTTCCTAGGCTAAATACTTACTCATATAGGTAGGTACATAAGTCGACCTAGGTGGGTAGGTCAAACTATGTACCTACTTAACTAGGTAGATAAGTAGTTTGAGGAGGTAGGTTGGGGAGGTAAGTACTTTAGAATTTTTCATAATTTGTTTTTTTGTTTTGGGTTGAGCATTTTGATTAGCTCATCCCATGTGCACAAATTTCTTAATGTGAAATTGGATGTCCACACCCCTTTGTTTATATAATGTTCAAAATAGGATTGGAAAACAAACAATATGGGATAAGTTTTGAAATTGCAATTTCCTCACAAACTAAATTGTAATTCCAAAACTTTTTTCATGCCTTATTTTTTTAGTATTTAAATTTCTAAACAATTCAAGTACATGGTTCACTAGATAATTAGATAATCATTTAATTAATAATGATTAGATTTACATATATTTAAATTATAAACTATACACTACAAATATTCATTATACATTATCAATTATTTAAATAAGTAATAACTTCTTAATATTTAACAAACTAGATATCTAGTTACTCACAAATTGTTAATACATAACTCATAGATAATTAAATAACTAAAATATTTAAAAATATTTTATTACTTTTTAGAATCTGATCAAATTGTAAATAATATAATTATTGTAAAATTAATTTAATGACTATTTTTTAAATAATTATTTTAAAATTATAAATAATGAATTAAAAATTGCTATTAAAAAGTAAATTTTTACACGAATTTAAATTTTTTTAATATCCAACTAATTGCATTACTTATTATATAATTACATTTATTGTTGTAAAAATTATTATAGGTGAAGTAAATTTTTTCTCTTGGTAATTATTAACTATAAATACAATAATTTGTTAAAAATAACATTAATTTTTATAATGATTGTAAAATTATTATAAAATATTTATCATAAATAATCAATCACGTAATTTTTAAAATAAAAACTAGAATTTGATATAATAATTCATGAAATTAAAATCAGTAAAATAATTATTTTAACTACATTATATTTTTCCAAAATTTTAATTCAGGGTTAAATTTATAAATTACATATTGCAAATAATTATATTCAATTAAAAAATAATTTTTCACATACTAATTAATTTTTATCCAAAGTAATTGCAATGATTCTAAAGTAATGTCACATTAATTAATTAATTTTAATATATAATATATAATATACAAATCTATGTTATAACAATAATTATTTAGTGTAACTTATATTTAGTAAACATAATAGTTTTTATCTATTTATAAAAGTGATTTATTATGGATAAAACTAGTAGAAAAAACCTTGTATTACAGGCAAAGGCGATTGCATTTGCAAAGAAGGAATATTTTGGACTAATGTCCAAGTTTTATGTTGTAGATTCCAAAATTTTATATAAGACACAGATCTTAGAAGGTGCCACAAAGTTACATTTAATTTTGCAAAGTTATTTTGTCAATGATAATGATAGTAAGGTCATTGTTTCTATCCTTGAACCCATCGCACATCATTTAACACAAAGTACAGAGCCTGAGTTAATAACAATTAGCCCATGCCCTATGTGTGATCAGTTCTTTCATTACAAGGACATATCTATTATTTATTATAACTATACATACCACCTTTGGTGCCTTGGTTTCCTATTGCAAACTTTTTAAGTGTGTGGGTGTAATAACTATGGTGAGAAATTTGATTCGTAGCATTGCACAAGCTTTGGTTTCATGTTGGGAGATGAAAAATTAGAGCCACATCCAAGCCTTCCAATGCCAAAAGGTGAATTTTCAATAATCTTGGCTTTTGGTGTATTTTTTGGATTTTTCTACATTTTGCATTACTTTTTCAATTTCTTTTGTAGTCCTCTAAATCTTATATTAACCAAGTATTTTATGGTTGATTAATTATTATTTTTCTTGAAGAATTTCGTGTTGTTAAAAGGTTTGTTGGGAGTCTAAGTAAATGGAAAGCTTGTGTGTTTAGATTCATTGCTACAAACATCATCTCAAGAAGGAACCCCAATTATTGACAATAGTACAAAGAGCCAGAATACATGCATGATATTGTCTTCTTCATCAAATTATGACGATTGAAACTATACATAGGATATTAGAACTTTTATTTGTACAATGTGCTTTATGCATGTGGATTATGCATAGGTTTCAAAGTTTTGATGATTTTGTGGGAAGAAGGATCTTAAATGATAATAAGTTTCAATTTTAATAGTCATTTATTTGAAGATCTAGTTTTTAATTTCTTAGACATGTGGAAACATCAATAGCAAACCATTAAGGGCATGACAAACCTGAAGATGTTGAATTTATCTTATTGAGATTTTGTTCAAATGAAATGATTCGAGTTTACTTTTTTGAAAATTTCAATAATTTACATAATTACATTTATTTCCTTTTGAAAGTTTAAAATCATTTGAACCAAAAAAAAAACTGAATATCATTATTCCATACCATTTCAATGACCATTCTTTTGAAAACAAAAAAATTAATAAATGGATAATGTTTTTGTTAATATAACAATACTACCTATGTTAAGTTACTTTCAATTATTATATGACTATTTTTCATTAACTTAAATTATTTCACCCTACATTATTTATGGTTATTTATGGCTATTTTCAATTATTTTTGGTTATTTTTGGTTATTTCACCTTAGGCTACTTTTGGTTATTTTAAGTTACTTTTGGCTATTTTAGCTTATTCACTTTTGGTTATTTTCACCTATTGTAAGTTTTGGCTATTCTATGTTATTTTTGGCTATTAAAAGTTATTTCACCTTATATTATTATTGGCAATTTTAGGTTATTATAGGCTATTTCACTTTAGGTTATTTTTGTATATTATAAATTACTTAACCCTATATTATTTTTAACAATCCTAAATAATTTTAATATATGGCTATTGGTTGTTCTTTTATTAAAGTTATTAGTGGTTATTAATGGTTATTGGTACCTATTTTATTTGTGACTATTAATGATTTTTAGTGGTTATTTTATTAATAATTATTGGTGGTTATTTTATTAATGACTATTGGTGGCTATTCTATTAATGGCTATTAGTGGCTATTCTATAAATGGCTATTGGTGGCTATTCTATAAATGGTTATTAGTGGCTATTCTATTAATGGCTATTTTATTAATGGTTATCTGTGGTTATTCTATCGATGGATATTGGTGACTATTTTATTAATGGTTATCGGTGATTATTCCATTGTAAACCATTAGTGGTTATTTTATTGGTGGTTATTGTTGGTTATTATATGTTATATTACAACATTGGTAGTTATTATATTGTAAGGTATTCAAAATTATTTTTCATAAATTATTATTTTTATTCTAAGTTATTTTTACCTTAGGTCATTATATTTTATTTTAGATTATTTTAAGTTATTATACTTAGGATAAAATAATTTATAATAACATAAAGTAGAATGACCTTGAATAATTTAAAGTATAACTTGAAATAACATATATTAATTTAAAATAAAATAACCTAAAATATAACCTAAAGTTAGTTGAATAATTTAATTTAGAATAACTTAAAAGCTTATAATAAACTAGTTTAAATACCTTAAGGTAAAATAACATATAATAATTTAGGGTACAATAATACCATAAAATATAAGTTAGAATAACTAAAGTAGCTTAAAATAATATAAGGTATATCATAAAGTAGCATAGATAGAATATTTTTAAAAACATAAAAATAAACCTATTTACTATAGTAAATTGTAATAGTGATGTCTACATAGTGATATTATAGTGAAATAACTTTCACCAGGGTGAAATTAGTAAAATGCAATGAAGTTATTTCACTTTTAATGTCCCATAGTGATTTAAGTTAGTAAATTGCACCCCATTTTGGTAGTAGTGATTGTAATTTATTTGTCATGTTCAATTTTCAATTCCAAGTTTGATAGTATGTTTATGTAGCTTGAAATTAGTTATGATAACCATTTTGTAGAACTAAACATTAAAATTGAAAGAATTCAGCACCCATATGACAATCAAGTTTAATGGGGTTTAGTGGAGTCATGAAACCCATTTATTTTCATTAATACAAAATGTGGGTGCAATTCACTAATCCCCATTCATTAGACCAATGAATTCACTACTTTTTCACTAATCCCCGTTCACTACAACCAGTGAATTCACTCAAAATCCAATGAAATCACTTAGCATATAAAACACCTTTTGTTGTAATGTTTGGGAAAAGACATTTCAATTTTAAATATGATCCACTCATTGAGGTTCATGTAGTATTTATAGTGATATTTTCACCTTGTTTTGTTCATGGACATGCATTAATTAATTTCATGGAAGTCTTCCACATTGGTGTCAACTAGACTTTTCTTTTCATGTCAATACATGGCACAAATTGTCAATCTACACACATTTTTCATGTATATTTATTGTTTTAGATTAATTCACATGGAATGGGCATATTATCAAATTTATGCCTTTTTGTTCAAACTAAACTTTAAGTCCTTCCTATGTCCTTTATGGCAAGTTCAAAGTTCACCCCATGAACTAAAAATTCCCCTCTTGATTCAAACTACAAACTAAGATTTTCCTTCTACATTTTATGACAAGTTTTAAGTTACAAACTAAAACTTGATCCCTTATTGGATCTAAAACACTTTATTAAAATGCATGCATTATATGGAACATGCCCATCCATCATATCATCTTACACAAAATATTTAAATGTCCTCACACATTGGACCTACTTTATTTTGTGCCCAATTCCTACATAAATGTTCACTTTTTTCCCAAATATAAAATAGACCCAAAAGATTATATAGTTTTGGAATTGGTGATTAAACATTAAATTCAAAATCATGATGATGATTAACCACCCTATAATTTTCAAACAACCACTTGTCATTTTAGTGTCAATTCAAAATGGCCTATTTGATTAGGGATGGCCATCTTGATGACCTTATTTCTTTTAATGTCGCATTTGACCGTATGTCCAAATAGACACTTAGTCAAAAAGGTCAACTTAGTCAATATTACCAGTTTAAAAAAATCATGTTTTTCATGCCCCAAGCCCCTAATCAACTTGGACATCCTCTCTAGTCAATGTGAACATGTTAATCAAGTTGAACCTTTTGAAAAGTCGCATTTTTTTGTAGTGTTGTTGAACTTGGTGGTTGTGACTTAATGGTATTCATGGCTAGTCCAATATGTTCAATATGTCCATTATGTCACAGACAAAATGGCTAGTCCATAATGTCCAATATAGTCCAACATGTTTAACATAGTTCTTGAAAGTAGTGTTACATGCATGACTCATGGTTAGTTAACCTTATTCATAGGTTTTATATTCATGCTTTTGAATAGTCACTTGTGCAATATCATGTGCAAATTTGTTAAGTTCACATGAAGACACATATTCTTTGATCCTATGTTTTGGTTGGAATGCTATAACTTAGAATACATATTTCATTGATTATGTTGCTCTCCATGGTCTTTTAGTGCTCCATTGTAGGAAGGCAACAATAAAGTTCCCAAAGATAATATTTTACTCACTAGATATTTGCACAATTGTTGTTTATACTTGTAAAAGCTTTCTAGATTATTACAAACTAAAAATGGCTTTTGTTGTGGGTGTAGATTGCCAAGTCAAGTTAATCAGAATCAAATTGGATGTAGAAAGTCAAGATGTAGATGTTTGTACAATTGTTTGTTTTAAATCTTGTAGATCTAAAGAATTAAGAATGAGAAAAAACTTGTTGCACATAAAGATCTGTTTTTTTCACATAGTAAAAAAATGGTATTTTTTCTACTTGGTCATTTAAGTTGTTTTTCAAACTTGTAGTGCCCATGGTTCTCCTCTTCCACTGTCTTTTGCAATAGATCCAATTTTAAGTTTTCATGAACTATTAAAAAGGCAATTGTGTAAATTCATGGTAATTAGATACATGATCATGATCATTGGTTATTAAGTGACTTCCAAAGGAAGCACATATGTATTCATAAGTAGTATAATCCTTGAAAAAATTTGTTTCAATTTGACATTTTTTGTGATTCCAAAATCATAGAATTCTCTTGCACAACTTGAATGATAATGCAGTGGTACATATTACAAGCAATATTTTATATTCATGTATTTGGTCTTTAGATGCAAGATGTGCCCCAAATTAACTTGGCTTTAGAGCCCTATGTTTTAAAAAATTATAAAATTTTAAAACATTGCATAATTGCCATTGTAAAATTGTGTGATTTGTAGAACAATTTTGTTCAAAATTGTAGTTTATTGCTCAAAATTGTAGAAACAACATATTCAAAATTGTTCACCTTTTAGACTATCACCCACTAGTTTGTAAAGTTCAAAGTTAGCACTGATTTATATTAGGCCACCCAAAAGAAAAGACTTGTTTCTGCAAGAAAAGGCTTGTTTGATCACATAACTAAAAGAGCCTAGGCAAAAGTCTACAAGGGACAAGACTAATTTTAAAAAATGAACAAAACAATTGTTGATTAGGGAATTGAATCCAATGCAATTAAATCACCATAGATCCTTATCACATGTGCATAGATGTGTGATAAAGAATGGGTGAATGAATCCCAACAGATAATACACTAATTGGGTAATGATGCCAAACACTTCAATATGAAAATCCAAAAGGCCAAGGAATGTGGATTTGAATGAAAAACACACAAGTCCAATTCCTCCCAAAGCCTATCTATGTCTTTTCTATTAGTATGTAATGCTACAATTCACAAGGTTCTTTAGAATGCACATTCCAACGGAGCTCTTGTTCTCTTGAATTGTAGATATGTTTTCTAGGCTGAAAGACTTCTAGGTATTGAGAAAATAAAATTTGGCCATAACAACTTGCTAAAGTCCAACATTATGTGGTGGGTTCATCCAATGAAATCCCAAGAGCTACTGCCATTCTCTTATCAATTATTCCTACCAATACAAAAAGGTAGTAACAAACAGTTCTTCCACTCAATATGGATTGGGGGACTTAAGGAAAAACATTCATGCATTGAAACTTCATGGGCAAATGAGTGTGTATTTTCAAGCATCAATTTACATAATAAACAACATTTTGTCCATAATGCTTGAAGATTAAACATCTTCCTACTAGTGTATTAAACCTACAAAAGTGTATATAAAAGCTAAAAACAAAAAGACCATACACTATGGATGGGGCAAGGTAAATATTCAATGAAAAGCCCCTCTAATGACTAGGCAAGAAATCCATATCCTCCTTGCTAAATAGAAAGCCTCCAAAATATTGAAATTTTCACTTGCACAATAATAATCCATAGAATTACATTTGTAAGTACCACATTAGATTCATTTGGTAGGAAAAATGAACTTGATATATCCAAAATGTGTGGGATGGTAACTAAGTCTATTGTAGATCCTACCAATTAAAAATCTATTTATGTACCTCATTTATATCACTTCAATTTGCCTTGTGTTGTTTGCTTGTAAGCCCAATTTCTTGCATCCATAGCTCGAATTGTGGTACTTATAGACATTTGCGGAATTATAATTTTGGTGGAGGATTTTTTCCTCTTCTTTAGTGGGCTCTCAATTGTTTGATCATTAAGGTGTGATTTATTTAACCTTGTGAACCATACCGACATAGCCATGGCTGGTAGTCTCAATTTTAAAAAAGTTGTGTAAGGGATATTCAAATGTGATGAGGTTATTAAGAGCTTTTAACAACTTTGTGTTAAAATAAGGGTTGATGAATGCACATAATTATGGGGGGGGTTGTTTCCTTTTTTGGAATACGGTAATGGTTGGGTTAGTACTTTTCTTCAACAAAAGCTGGTAAACCATAGTTTGAGGACCTCAATGGCGTAATGAGGAATGAAAAATCTCTTGAAGGTTGGGGTAGAAATAGACACCAAATTTCATGGTGTGCAACAAAACAATAGTCTTGTTCAAGTATTTAATAGCAAAGATGTTTGGGATTTATGAAGTATGTGAGAGGGGGTCAATGAAAAACCCAAAAGAGATAGAACAACCTTATAAGCATACGGATAATTCAAAACAACTTAACAATTAAATAAACAGGGAGGATAAGGTGGTAGTGGCAATTTGAATTTCATGATGAATATAACATTTATTTAGATTAAGGTTAAGCTCCACAAGGAGCTACAATTACATGCAAAGTCCTAGTTTGTGCCGTAATGATAATTCACAAATGTAGGATGACATGCCCCCAAGTTCCTTGTTAGACCCAAAAAGGGTCTAACTATGTTAAAGAGCAGAAATAGTTGGAACTTGGTGCCCTTCCCAGCTCCTAGCACTAAAGGGCGTGAGAGGGGTGTGTTGAAAACTCCGGGATTAGACTAGGAAGAGGGACAACTTATTTAGCTATTTAGTCCTGCATCAAAACCAACCAACAAGTTGGTTATTTCACATTCGGAATCATTCTTGGTGTTGGAACAAACCACGGGCAACACAGACTCACTTGACTCACCACAGCCTGGACTTGAGGGAAGCCACCACCTTCCCCCATATAGTATTCTTTGTGTTGCTCCGCGGCACCCACATCCGAATGGCTTTTAGTCCCGGGACTCCCAAGGAGGAGTCCCGAAACTGTCCCGGTTTGGACTCTCAGGACTCTGGGAGCTCATAACTCCCAGCTCAGACCTCCGATTGGGATGAGGTCTAAAACAAACTTGTAACTCTCCTCAAGAGCTTTACAATGGTGTGTTGCACTCCACCTGCACACACCGGGGTCAGGTTGATTCTCGACTTTTAGTGGTCGGGAGTCAAATTGTTAGTTTGACTCCCGGCCCTTCTTTCGACCATAACTTATGCTGCAGATGTCCAAATGGCTCATGCGAGGCCATTTTCGACATCTACACTTCAAGACCTTTTCAACAGTATAAAAAACACTTCAAGGCGAGGTGTTTTGACCCCTAAAATCTAGCTTTGAAGTTTTTGGAGTCCTAAAGGACTCCAAGTTCCCACTTTTGGGAGTGCGAGTTTCATCCTCACACTTGCCTCAAAGTGGGGTTGCGACATAAGAAATCTAGGATGCGTCAAATGGTGTGAACTAGGTAGTTTGCTTTGGTATTAGGAGGCAATTGACGAATTGGACCGCATAACCAACGACAATGTCTAACATCGGGAATTAAAGACCATGCGAAAATGGAGGTGTTTTCAATCTCATAACAACCTTCACATACAATTTCAAGTTCATCATTAGAAGCAGGGTTGACTTGCACCAAAATCACCAAGGTGTGAAAGTTTGAAGAAATGTGATAGTACCAAGCTCGAGGGGGATCAACTTCAAAATGGGTGCGCACCTTTCACAATGCAGGGTCTTCATCACGAGGATGTTGCATCAACGTCAAATCTAAAAATGATTCTAAGGCCGGCTCTTCATTGATTTGTGCAGTTTGAAGCCCATAAGATGTGGCCATGCGTGACGCCATAATCTCAAGTAAAAAAAAAAGGATCTTTAACCAAACTGAATCAATACTGAATGTGTGGGGGACTTGTGACATCGAAAGGCACATCGTAATTTATAGGCCAAGGACAAAAATAGGGAATGTGTAAATAACGGCCTATAACTATGGTAAAGTAAAACCATGAGGTCAAAGGAAAATGACAAAGGCCTAAATGAGTTGCTTAGGGGGGAAGTGGAAAAAGGTGAAAAGGAAACTTCTCCTTCTCCTTCCATTGGCCACCAAACTTGGAACATTCCACTGGCCACCAAGCTTTGGATCTACCTTCACCTCCCTTCTCCTTCTCTTGAAAAGGCGACTCGAATCATTAGAAGTTACTCTTTGGAAAAACGTAATTTTTTACTCAAATATGGAGAGAACTTTTTTTCACATCCTTTTTTGGTAAGAGAAGAATGGGTAGTCTTGAGTAGATGGTAGAAAAACGAAGAGTAGATTAGATGATGGGAGTAGTTTTGAAAGAATGGAAGTGAAAAGGGATATGTTGGAAGCTTGAAATCCTAGAAAAACTTTAGAAAACCTCTCGGGTTTTATAACATAATATATTATTGGTTTTGCTACAGATCTTGAAATTTGGTAGGGAGGTGCACCTTGTAGTTAGCTTTCTAAAGAGCTAAAGCAAGCCAAATTTGGATAATATATGTGTTAGAAACAATGTTTTAAGTGCTTAGTAGTTTGCAGCCCAATTAAACTTCCTACCTTCACAAAACCCTCTCGGGTTTGGTAATGTAACTCCTCACTGGTTTAGCTGTAGATCTTGAAATTTGGTAGCAAGGTGCGCTTTGAAGTTTGCTTTCTAATGAGCGAAGGCAAGCTAGATTTAAACAAACTATGTGGTAGAAATAATGTTCCAAGTGACTGGTGGTCTACAGTCAAGTGAACTAACTGCCTTTGTAAAACCCTCTCGGGTTTGGTTGTATAACTCTTCATTGGTTTAGCTACAAATCTTGAGGTTTAGTAGCAAGGTGCGCCTTGAAATAAGCTTTCTAATGAGCTAAAGCAAGTTGGATTTGAATAACATATGTGTTAGAAACAATATTTCAAATGATTGGTGGTTGCAGCCAAGTTGAACATGGTGTTGAGTCCTTAAAAGTTTGTTTAAATGAATGAAAATTTAACATAAGATTCTAAGGCTTGGAGTGTTTGAGTCTAAAAAATATATCTATCAATTCTAAGTCGTGAACGATGCATAGGAAGTAAGGTATTTAGTTTCGATTATGAACGCAATCTAACATCTAGAATTATACTTGCATTTTTTTTTCCTTCATAAGTAGCATTTGTGCTTTCAAGCATAGTCACCTTGTAGAACTGGGAGTAAAGGGATAAAAAGTCACCTCACAAACCTCCCTTTACTACATATACTTATACATTCCTTCTCCTCTTCCTTCTCCTCCTCTTCATTAATTTGGTCTTTTTGGGTCTCATGATCCAAGGTGAGGGCTTTCTTCACACCTTTTTTACATGTGTGGACTTGGTAAATAGGTTTTGGCAATTGTGCAAGGTCATGGTCATCCACCTTATCATTTTCATTTGTTTCTTTTCGAAGGGGGGAAGTTACATCTCTGCATTCCACTGGTCTAGGCTTTGCTATATGAAGCTTAATGCTTCCAATAGATGGGCTAATAGTATTGGACCTTATAGGTTGTAAGTGCCATTGCTCACGTTGAGTTGAAAAGGAGATGGATGTTTGAGCCAAATTTACCATGGAAAATGAACAAAATATAAAGAAACTTATGGTGAATGAGAGAAATTACACACATTTAACCTAAGTTTTAACTAGAAGTTATGCTGAAGCTTCATTAACTACAAAATGTTGAAGGCTATTTTTTTAAATGTCTAATCATGGACTAGGCCATTTGACATCCTTCAACATGCTTTATAAAAGAAAGGAAGTTCAACATAAATAAATAGAAGTAGTATATTCAACATATATCAAATAAAAAATTGCTAATTCAAATTCTAAACCAAGATGCAACAATTGCATTAATCCAACACTTATACAACAAGGTGGTTGCAAGGTAGGGTGGCTCATTTTTTGCATCGTAATCCAGTTTTTTGCAAAATGATGTGCATTTACATGTTATTAACATGACATAAGAACAATAATTTTCCAAATTTGTGGCTACATTTAGATTGTAAACATGAAGAAAAAGACATCTATTTAAAAAAATTACAACATATATACATACACCAAATATATAATAATGGACTTTTGAAATTTAAAAATATGGACTAGTTTGTTGTTTGTGCCTCTATATACATGCATTTTTGTGTATGAATTTTATTTGGGGTATATTATAGGGATTTGGAAAAAATTGCGAGAAAAAAATTAACAAAAAAAACATTATGGACTTTTGAATAGCTTAAAATGAACCATATTTTCATAAGTCCATATCATAATCATTTTTGGGTGGATTTCAATTTTTTTTCTTAACATGTACATTAAAAAATTGTTTACAATGGCTTATTTTCATATGGGCTTTTTAGTTCATTAACCACCATGTAATTCCCCACTAAAATAATGATATCAAAATACAATACCATTTAAAAAATATTATATGAACTTTCAGGGAGTGGAGCATCCGTTGAAAATGAGGCACCTTAGAGTGCATACACCCAACAACAACCCTAGACAAAAGTGGACAACATAAATTTAGTGGTTCAACATTGATCTCATGCCCTACTTATCAACAAAAATCACAAAATCATCATCTTTATTCACATCATTCTTGGAATCACAAATGTTTTCCATTTGTGATGCCATTTGGAACACATTGATGTGATCACACCTTTACTCTTGGAACACACTAATTGCAAAAAAACTAAAATTTGAATAGATCACAAAAGCATTATCCTTTGGCAATCCACATGCTATATATTAAATTTGTAATCTTGAAATTTATTTGAAATAGAAAAAAATTAAAGTGGAAAAAGGAAATATAATATGCACAACATATAATTACAACTTAAAAATAAGTTTTAGATTATCAAATGCCATCTATGTCAAATTGGTGTCCACTAGGAAAATGAATTCTCATTAATCTAGACTTGTAAGAAAATTGGATATGTCCATTTGTTTACAACTAAATTCACTTAATTAGTTCACATCTTCTCTAACAATGACCTTGGTGGGATGGAATTAACACTAAACTATGAATCCATGGACTACATGTTGGACAATAAGCAACAATGGATGGATTATGCATAGACTCTATAAGGTTGCATAATAATTTGGAATGGACTATTCTAGATAGTAAGCAATAAAAAATGGACTTAATACAGACTTTACAAGGTTGCACAATAATTTTGAATGGACTATTTTGGATAGTAAACAATAAAGAATGTACTCTATACATATTCTACAAGGTTGCACAATAAGTTTGAATGGACTATTCTAGATAGTAAGAAACCACAAATGGACTTATAGCTGACTTTGCAAGGTTTAAGTTTTTTTCAAGTGACTATGTTGGACATAATAATGAATAGACTCTACAAGATTGTAGTTATTTTGAAGGGACTGTGTTCGACAGTTAGGATTAATGAATAGATTCTACAAGGTTGCAATAATAATGAAGCAACTATGTTGGACAATAAACAATAGAACAAACTCTGAAAGGTTGTAATAAATTTATATGTGTTTGGTTTACTTAACATGAACTCCAAGGAACTTGCAAGGAAGTTTGAACAAACATTACAAATGTCTAAATACTAGTGGATGGACTTTACTTAGGTAAAAAAAACTATGAATGGACTCAACTTTTTGGCTTTGCAAAAGTCCAAAGGTTCTTTACCAAGAGTTCAAGTGAAATCTAGAAGTTCTATTACTAACAACTGGATCTGATTATTTGACTATAAGTATCTATATATGGACTTTTATGATTCCACTACAACATTTGGTTTCTGCCTCAAAGGATGGAAGGGAAGCATGGACTTCAAGAATGTAAATAAACCTACAAATAGACTAAGGAGACTATTAAGACTTGTATAATGAAGTCTAAATGCATCCAACATTGAACTTCAAACATTATAATGTCCACTACTATGGCAATTGTACACTTGTGTAATGTCAAAACCTAACCTTAAACAAAGCTACCTTCCATTAACACATTATGAGTTCAATGATAGAATGCATTATTACAAACTTCAATTTAATTGATTTTCATGATTATACTTGAATGATAAATCCACATTTGAAAAAAAATGAAAGACATCAAAACCCTAATCTATCAGTATGTTCAAAGGATTTAAATTAATTAGGTACCTTCCAAGGTTATACCTAAAAGTCTTGAATTTGCTTCCTTTGCTTTCTCCTTTTTAGAACTAGGCTTCTTGATTCCAAATAGTGTCCACCAATCTGCATGCATTTCCTCTTCACAATGCAAACATTTTAAAGAAGTTGAGAAATGACTAAATGCACACCAAGAGTGGTAAGGATGTTTGCAAGAAGCAAGTTTGCAATGCAATGAAGGAGAAAAACATCTAAGGCAAAATGAACATGGCAATATTAACACAATGGAGGTGAAAATTGGTGAAACATCACCCTCCATAAGAAAAATTGGCAAAGGCGATGGATTAAACATTGGACATTATTTGCTGCTCTTCATGCATTGAATTTGGGTGCAAAGTGCTAACTTCTATTGCTTCCACATGTCCATCTTGTTAACAACCCTCTTCCATGCCTCTTGTACCTTTGACTTTTTCTCTAAAATCGTGGCATGATCAACCTCTACCATTGCCAATAAGTTTTTGACGGTATTAGCCATTAGGGCATGGGAATCCAATTTATGTTGTAGAGCGTTTTGTTCGAACTCCACAACTATTACATCCTCTATGTTGTTGCCATTTAAGCGCAAGTCTAAAACTTGTAGTGTTTATGGCATCCAACCACTGGCATAACTTCAAAATTGTATCATCTTTTCTTCTAATAAAGGCTTAGTCGACAACCTTCACAAGTTCAACAACAATGTCATCCTTAGCTTTCACAAGAGATGAAATCTCAACTTCTGAGGCTAACATCTCTCTTTATAAAATGGAAAGATATTTTTGTAACTCTTTGATGGCTTCAACTTGCTCTTGAGAATGGTGACCATGACTAGATGGAGGAGGCATGATGATGTTGTCTTCAATGCATGTGCCATCTTCTTCTACTTCAAAGTTTGTAGCAACATCATCTCCACTAAATTTTTTAGGTTTGCTTAAAATTACCACCTCCAAAGATTGTACTTTCCTAAGCTAATCATGAACTATCCATTCAACAATGGTAACCTAGTTGATATCTTTACCTTTAAACTTCTAGTAAACAAAACCCCATGCCTTTGCTTTGTTGATTATTTGTGTGTGGGGCAACTATGTTATTTGATGAGTGATCGTCCACAAGCTTTCTACTTCCACAATGATTTCTTCATCACCACACCAAGTATATTAGTAGCCATTTTTATTAATACACGACCCAAATGCCTTTTCAACCTTTGTTTCTTCAAAAGTCCTTGCCTAATTTCAAACATTTAGGTGACAAACCTTTACTACAAAGGCCATATGTTTCAACAAACTACCTCCGAAAGATGATTTTTTTTGGTTGAAAATGATGTTTGGTTGTAGCCCATACAAAGGTTCAACCCACAATGACCATGCCCTCTCAATTTTGACCTTCTTGTGATTGCTTGTTCCTAAATTACTGCCCAAACTCCCATTTGTTGTAAAAGAAATGTCATTTCCATTATGTGACATAGTAAAAGAGTAAAAACGTAAAAACAAAAACCTCAATAATCAATCTCTAAACATATTATGTTCATTTTAGTTTACTCCATAAATGTTGAGAAACCTCCCATGTGCATAAGTTTATTGTAATGATTGAAATGCATGCACTAGTAAAAATCAGCCAAAATGTAACTAGTCCATTTGCGACTAGATTTGGGAATATTGCAATTACAAGATCAAACTTCAACTATTTTGGTCATTCTCACAACTATGATGCAACTATTAGAAATTTCAACCTATTGGTTGGATTGATTTTACATTTATTTTCATCCATTAATAGGTTGATATGTCCCATTAATCACAATAATCACCAAATTAGTTACATCCTAAAGGTATTCTACAATGACATAGGGGTGTATTTTAATGTATGTACTAAAATTATATATAATATGCATACATATGTATACTATTCATATAATGAATCTCAAAATTAATATTTGACCTTTGAATTTTTTATTCAAATCTGAAAATTGTTATTTCAATTGTTTAAAACATTATTTGAATTTTAGATTTTGGATTTGAACATGATATTTTCAATTTAAATTTAAAAAGGCTTATTTGATCTAAAATTTGATATTTGAATTCTACACTAATATTTTCGAATCCAAAAATTAGTATTTCAATTCAGAAAATTATAATTGATTGTAAAAATGGACATTTTAATTTTGAATATTTTAATATAAATATTAAAATTTATATTTCAACTCTGAAATTTTTTCATTTAAATTTTAAAATAATCATTTGATTTGAACCTGAAATTTTAATTCCAAATTATTATTTTGGATTCTCAGAATTAATACTTCCAGTCTGAAAATTATTAATTGAGTCTAAAAATGGACATTTCAATTTTGAATATTTTTATTTGACTCTGAAAATTGACAGTTCAATTCTGGAAATTTTTATTTAAATTCAAAAAACTTATTTGATCTAAAAATTAATATTTGATTTCTACATTATTATTTTCAAATCTAAAAATCAGTATTTCAATTCAAAAAACAATATTGAGTCTAAAAATCGACATTTTGATTTTAAATACTTTTATTTGAACTTGAAATTTGATATTTGAATTCTGAAGTTCTAAATTTAAATTTTAAGAAATTATTTGACTTGAAAATTGAAAATTGAATTCCAAATTATTATTTTG